>Ga0315543_1000501_pt1 | contig 47602 bp, 37 predicted proteins | sample SalMarSW160210MG_2_FD_203098 | JGI IMG/M metagenome (GOLD analysis project Ga0315543, IMG submission 203098) | Salt marsh sediment microbial communities from the Plum Island Ecosystem LTER, Massachusetts, United States - Salt Marsh Sediment SW1601-210 ...
GGAGAAATATGTCTACTGAATTCCCAATACTGTTTTCGCCTATCAAACTCGGGCCCCTGGAGATCAAGAACAGAATCGGCGGTTCCTGTACCACCACCGGCGGCGCCGATATAAATGGGTACATTACCGAAGAGTGTCTCTACTCTTATGCCGCCCGGTGTGAAGGCGGCGCCGGTTTTATTACCATCGAATGTACCTTCGCCACCGACTGGGGCGCCAAGACCACCAGCTTCGGCAACCCACGTCTCAGCGGCCGTGCCTATTACGAAGGCATGTCCAACCTAGCTGAATCCATGAAGCAGATGGGCGCCAAGGCCTTTATCCAGATTACCCCCAGTTTCGGACGGCAGGGTTCCGGCCGTCTCTCCGGAGAGACGCCGGCAGCACCTTCCGCCATACCTTCCGAGAGGCCGCAGGACTACGAACAGAGGATTATGCCCCTCGGCTACGAAACCAAAGCGCAGACAATGGGCGGTACCACCGTCCCCAAGGTCCTTACCATCGAAGAAATCGACTATATGGAGAGGACGTTTGCGGACGCCGTTGCCGGCGCCAGGATTTGTGGTTTTGATGCCGTTGAGTTTCACAGCCCGCACGGCTACCTCATTCACGAGTTTCTGTCGCCGCGTTCCAACCAGCGCAACGACCTTTACGGCGGCTCGCTGGAGAACCGGTTCCGCTTCTTAAGGAACCTGCTTGTCAGCGCCCGGCGCCGTGTCGGCCCGGATTTCTGTCTCGGTATCCGCCTTAGCGGCGACGAGCATATGCCCGGCGCCATCCACGAGGAAGAGCTGATACAGGTTGCCAAATGGTGTGAGGAGCTCGGCGCCAGCTACATCCACCTTTCCGACGGCTCCTACGAGGCCAGAAAATGGTTCTTCCCCCAGGACCCGTTCTGCTTTATCGAACATGCCAAGCATTTTAAGAAAGAGCTCAAGATACCTCTAATCGTTCCCGGCCAGCACGACCCGTATCTGGCCGAGGAAGTGCTCCGCAACAAGTGGGCCGACGCCATTACCATGGGCCGCCAGCTCGTTGCCGACCAGCGCACCCCGCGCAAGTGGGAAGAGGGTAAAGTCGACGAGGTAAACCGCTGTCTGCGCTGTAACGTATGTCTGGCACGCTTCAACCGCGGTCTGGCTATCCGCTGCGCGGTGAATCCCAATATCGGACGTGAAAAGTACGACCCGAAATATAACTCAACCGCTAACGCCCTCACCCTCCGGCCGCTTCCCGAGCCGTTCATGCCACCCTGCCAGAATACCTGCCCGGCCGGACTGGACGTCAACGCCTATGTGCTCATGGTTTCCCGCGGTTATTTGGATGAGTCTTACCGCTACCTGAAGCAGTACACCCCCTTCCCGGGCGTTCTCGGGCGCGTGTGTCCCCACCCCTGCGAGGTGGAATGCAACCGCGGCAAGCTGGACGACCCCATCGCCATTAACGATATCAAGCGCTATGTCGCCGACTGGGTTATGGAAAACGGCCTGCCGGACTATCTCAAGAAGCAGTGCCTCCCGGAGAAAGTAGCCATCACCAGGAAGGAAAAGGTTGCCGTTATCGGTTCCGGCCCCGCCGGACTTACCGCCGCCTACTTCCTCGCTAAGAAGGGCTACGCCGTAACCGTTTTCGAGGCGGCTGCCAAAGCCGGCGGCATGATGGCCTACGGCGTCCCGGAACATCGCCTGCCGCGGAAGGTAGTCCAGTGGGAAATCGATACCATCAAGAAGATGGGTGTTGATATAAAGACCAACAGCCCGGTAAAGAATCCGGAAGACCTTAAGAAGAAAGGCTACAGCGCCGTATTCGTCGCCGCGGGCGCCCAGAACAGCGCCAAGCTCAACGTGTCCGGTGAAGATGCCGCCGGCGTCCTCCAGGCACTTTCCTTCCTGAAAGACGTAAACAGCGGCAAGAAACCGGCCGTCGGCAAGAAAGTCGTCGTCGTTGGCGGCGGCAGCGTTGCCATGGATGCAGCTACCTGCGCCCTGCGCCTCGGTGCCGGCAGCGTCCAGGCGGTCTGTCTTGAGTGCAGCCCCGAGGAAATGCCCGCCCAGGAAGAGGAAATCAACCAGACCATCGATGAAGGCATCAAGGTTGACATGAGCTGGGGTCCCAAACATATTCTTACCAGCGGCGGCAAGGTCAAGGGCATCGAGTTGAAGCGATGCACCTCCTGTTATACCAAGACCGGTGCGTTCTCTCCCGTCTACAACGAGAAAGAGACCATGACTATTGACGCCGACATGGTTATTACCGCTATCGGCCAGAGGGTAGACCTCTCCTTCATGAAGGAGAGCAAAGTCAAGACCACCAAGAGAGGGACTATCGCCGCCGCCGACCGCAGCCTGGCTACCAATGTCGCCGGTGTTTACGCTGGTGGCGACGTTGCTCGCGGCCAGGGTCTGATGATAGAGGCCACGGCTGACGGTAAGAACGCCGCCATAGCTATCGATTGTTACCTGCGCGGCGTTGACCTCCCACCCGCCCCGCCGGAGCCAATCCTCGCCGACATCGAGGAGCCGGCCTTCCAGTTCCATTTGAGGGAGTACAAGAAAGAGGACCGCTGCAGGACGGAAATCGTCGCGGCCAGCAAGCGGAAGGGTAACTTCAAGGAAATCAACCTTGGCTTTAAGGACAAGGAGACCTGTGTTACCGAGGCCAGGCGCTGCCTGACCTGCCGCTGCTCGGCTGTCAGATACTAAACTCTATTTACTTGAACCTGAGCAAACGGATTCGGGGAGGGGATGCGAGACACATTCTGTCTCCCCCTCCCCTCACTTATTAGTCATACGTGATAATGATATTAGATTGTCTTCGGTCAACCTAGTGAGGGAGGAACAACTTATGAGCTGGCAAGATGAATACAAGAAAAAGCTGGTAACGCCGGAAGAGGCCGTCAGCGTTATCAAGTCCGGCGACCGGGTCTGCTTCGTGCAGGGGAATGAGCCTCAGGCCCTGGGTCTGGCGCTGGCGGCACGCCTGGGAGAAGTGGAAAACGTGCTGCTATCGTTGCGTACACCGGGGCGGGACTTCGGCTGGTACGACCCCGTCTTCGAGATGTCTTTTAAGATTGAGGTCGGCTTCCCCCTGCCCATCGTCAGGCAGATTATCGCCGAAAGGCGGTGCGACCTAGCCATCGGCGGGCTCGGCTTTATCTTCCACGAGGAAGATAGGGGCCCGGCCGACGTGGTGATGGTCGAGCTTTCCACGCCCGACGAGCACGGCTATTGCAGCTTCGGCGCCTCCGTCTGGACCAAGAAGACGGAAATTCGCAACGCCAGGATAGCCATGGCCGAGGTCAATAAAAACCTCATCAGGACCTATGGGGATAATTACATCCATGTCTCCGAAATCGACTACTTCGTGGAACACACGCCATCGGGCAAGCAACCCGGCGGCACCGACCTCCTCGGCCGGAAAGACGTCCAGCCCGGCGAGGCGGAAAAGGCCATTGCCGACTACGTATCCACGCTGGTGCGGGATGGCGACACGCTACAGGTAGGAGTAGGCTCCACCAGCGAATGGTGCTGCACCCTGGGGACATTTGAAAATAAGACCGACCTCGGCTGGCACTCCGAGACGACGCCGCGCGGCATCATCCCGCTAATACGCAACGGCATCATTACCGGCAAACACAAGACCCTGAATCCCAACAAAGCCGTGGCTACCGCCTGCGGCGGCGGCACCAAGGATGATATGGACTTCGTCAACATGAACCCGGCCTTCGAACTCTACAGCGCCGAGTACTGCCTGGACGTGAGGGTAATCGCCGCGCACGATAACATGGTGGCCATTAACAGCGCCGTCAGCGTCGATTTCGCCGGGCAGATTGCCGCCGAGTCCATCGGCCCACGGGTTATCAGCGGCGCCGGCGGCCAGACGTCTTTCGCCATCGGTTCCTTCCTATCCAAAGGCGGCCGCAGTATCACGGTAATGACGTCCACGGCCGGCAGCGGCGACAGGAGACTCTCCCGTATTACGCCCATGCTGGCGGAAGGTACGATCGTTACCGTGCCGCGTACCATCAGCGATTACGTCATAACCGAGTACGGCATCGCCCACTTGAAAGGCAAGACGCAGCGGCAGAGGGCCGAGGACCTCATAGCCATCGCCCACCCGGACTTTCGCGCCGAACTCAAGAAAGAAGCGGAAAAGTTGTACTGGCCTTAAGCCATTAAGCAGATAATATAAATGGGGAGTTTAAGAGGGGCGCCAGCCCCTCTTCCCATTCCCTCCCAATCGTTTCTTATCTATTCCCACCCTGGCCACCCGGTATCATCTTCGGCTTATCCCTTTCGTTTTCCCACCCTCCCCTTATAAAAATCTTGAAAAGCCGCCCCTTTGTTGCTACAATAAAGAGTCGGGCCGAGGTGGCGGAATGGCAGACGCGCTACGTTCAGGGCGTAGTGTCCGTAAGGGCGTGGGAGTTCAACTCTCCCCCTCGGCACCAAGAAAGAGACGCGCTTGTAGCTCAGCTGGATAGAGCGCAGCCCTGCGGAGGCTGAGGTCGTGGGTTCGAACCCCGCCAAGCGCGCCATGCGGGCGGTTAGCTCAGTTGGTTAGAGCGTCAGTTTTACACACTGAAGGTCAGAGGTTCGAGCCCTCTACCGCCCACCATTTCTAAATTTCAAGGAGGCACCAGCCATGGCTAAAACAAAATATGGGAAGTATTTCTTAGAAGAACCCTGGGGAATACAACACGTGCCTGATCCTCAGGCGCCGGTATACATAGGGATCGGGCAGAAGGCTCCCGTAGAAGGGTGGGATGAACCTCTTACACAGGTCCTGCGTCCCATTTATAGACCCTTTAAAATGATACCTGAAGGACATAGACATTCCGTTGCCGAAATCCTTTATTTTATTGGTGGCGATCCGATGCATTTTGAAGAATTCGGGGCTGAGGTCGAGTTCGTAATAGGTGAGGGTGAGGAAGCAGAAACACACCTCATCACCACTACCACATGGGTGTATGTCCCCTCCGGGCTGCTGCATTGCCCTCTAGATTTTAAGAGGGTGGATAAACCGATTATGTTTGGGCATATTATGTTTGCACCCACTTTTGATTCAACCATTATGGGCAAGAAGCCTTTTTGAGGAGTGATACATAATATAGCAGGCAAAAAATAAAAGCAATTTGCCAAGAGCTTATCTTTTGAAAAATACGGGGCTGGCTGTATCAGGCAGGGAATTGATATGAGCAGCAAATTCCTGGTGATATATTTTTATTATAAATGAGAATATCCGCATTTTTGTTATATCCGGTTTTACCGATTTGACATCCTGTCTAATGGCTGATAAGCTATCCAAATAAAGGAGGCAAGCGGCCTCCGCCTTTTATCAAGAGTGCTCTACACTCAGGGGGTCAGTGGTTCAAGTACGGTACCGCCCACTATTCAGATTGGAGGGAATAGAAACGAAAATGGCTAATTACGATAAGTACATCTGCACGACGCTCCAGAAAAGGCACATGCTGCCCGGCCCCTCGCCGGAAGAAAGAGATAAGCTCGCGGCTGAAGGAAGACGCATCAGCATGGAGCACGTCCTCTGGATCGACGACGAGGTTATCCCGGGCGCCTACTACGGCGAATCAACCTGGATATGGCCCCCGTCCTACCCCAACCAGATATCCTGGGAGGAACTGATGAAGCGGGGCTTACAGACCCCGGGAATGTTTCCCCATGTTCACGACTTCCCCGAACTGCTCTCCTGGTGGGGCACCGACCCCGACCACCCGGAGGACACCAGCCCTATGGGGATGTTGATGGGGGACGAAGAAATACCCCTAGATAGAAGCTGGGTCGCCTATATCCCGGCTAATATGCCGCACATGCCCACCAGGGGTGCGGGCGGCAAAATGACGAGCAAGCCCGTCTGCCACTGGACATCCGGGCCGGGTGGGGTGTACACGAGAGAAAAAGACGAAGAAACGGCCACGGCCAGCGAGCAAAAAGAAATGCCTAAGATTAAGAAAACCGGCCCGTTTAAGTACGCCAAATATATGGTCTATGGGAATGAGCCCCACGGAAAGATGCCTGACTATATTCACGAGACCGACCCCAGATATAGTCGACCCATGGCCTACATAGACCAGGTCGTTATTCCCGATGCCGAGTTCGGCTGCGATACGCGGTGGCTCCTGCCGGGCGAAAAGTCAAAAGCGGGCCAGCAGATGATGGACGCACATACCGAGCCTCACGGAACATCCATCGTTTTCAACGCAATGAACTACGAAGACATAACTGACCTATGTGCTGAAGTCGAACTCTGGATTGGCGGCGAGAAGCATATTATCAATAAAAGCTTCGGTGCGTACATTCCACCAAACATGGAGCAGGGCCCGATGATAATCCGCAATATCACCAAACAGATATTCTTCATGATATCCTATCCCATCGGCGAAGGTATCAAGAAATACCCTGGCGGATAATATCAAAGAAAAGTCAATCCCGGCAAATACTGAGGTAACCTGAGCAATGTACACTCAGAGAAATAAGGGTAATTTACAGGTTTAAAAACCCTTCTTCTTCAGTTTCAGAGAAAGGGGAAAATAAAAAATATCCAAATAACCTGCGTGTACTAACGGAAAAACGGTTGACATTTTCAGCAAGGTGGAATATATTAGTAGCAAATCAACTATGATATGCATAAAATTATCAGAATACATTTCCAAGCATTGCGAGCTCTGTTCATATGCATAGAGAGTGATGGGGATACCCCAAATTTTGATTAACGAGGAGGGATTATTATAGGAAAAATTAGAATAATGAAGTACAAAACCAATACTCGCAAGGAGGTAAAGATGAAAAAATTTATCGTAATACCATTAATCGTAATAATTACAGCCAGTATTATTTTAGCTGGTTGTGCCGAACCGGAACCAGCGCCAGCGCCGGCACCGGCACCGGCACCTGCACCTGCACCCGCACCCGCACCGGCACCTGAACCTAAACCAGGGCCCGAGCCGGCACCGGCCCCTGAACCTGAACCCGAAGTAAGAGAACCCTACGGCACGTTTACCACTGGCACAACCGATTTCGGTGTCGAGGCCACTGACCCCCTGTTATTTGAATCGACCTGGGGTATGTACTTGTACGATTCCCTGCTTGCCTTTAATGAATTCGGGGAATACATCGGCGAAATAGCCGAAGACTGGGATTTATCTGCCGATGGTCTCACCTGGACGTTCTATATCCGCGAGGGCATGAAATTCCACAACGGCGACCCGGTTACCGCCCATGACGTCTATTTCTCACTCGACAGGTTCACCTCTCCGGAATCCAAGAACCCCTGGTCCAACCAGCCACGCGACGAGAGGGAGTCCATGAGAGTCATCGATGATTATACCTTCGAGTTCGTCACCAAGACTCCCCAGCCGCAACTCGTCGACACGTGGTGCTGGCTGCGCATCCTGCCCAAGAACTACTTCGAGAGTGTCGGACAGGACGAATTCCGCCTCCGTCCAATGGGCTCCGGACCCTGGAAGTTCGTGGAGCATGTCCCCGAGACGAGTTTCAAGGTGGAAGCCAATACGGAATACTGGAGACCGGAACACGTACCCTATTTCCAGTATCTGGTAGACCTTCAAGTCCCCGAAGAGGCCACCCAGGTCGCCATGCTCAAGCGGGGCGAGATAGATATCCCCTTCGGCATCACGACGGACCGGCGCGTTGAGCTGGAAGAAGAAGGCTACGAATCACGCCTCCAGGGTCTGCCTCCGGCAACCGTTCTCGCTATCATCGGCTCCCATCTGGAAGGCGCCGGGGCGGTGTACGATATCCGCATCCGCCAGGCACTTTCCTACGCTATCAACCGCCAGGAACTGTGCGATACCTACTGGCGGGGTGACGCCGAGCCGGGCGGCCGGTTCTTCCTGGCTCCTGGAGCCTACGGCGTGACCCCCGACCTCATCGAGCCCGACCCCTACGACCCCGAACTGGCGAAGAGCCTCATGGCTGAAGCGGGCTATCCTGATGCCTTTGCAAAGCCGACCATCATCGCCTTCACGACTGCCGGACCCGCGGTTGATATGTGGCAGGCAATAATGGGCTACTGGGATAAAGTGGGCTTTGATACGGAGCTTAAAATCGTCGATATGGCCATATATCTCCAGTACGTCTTCCTCCAGGCTCTCCAGGGCGACGAGGAATTTCTCGGCTATATCTGGTCATGGGCCGGCTCCGCCTTCAACGGCACCGCCTACTGCCGGAATATGAATACCTCCTACGGCATCCACCAGGTGACCGTCAACGACGAGGTCACCGCGCTCTATGATAAATTTATCGTCGAGCTTGACCCCGATAAAGCCGTACAATACTACACGGACTGGCAGAGAGCCACTAAAGAGCTGTACACCACCTTCGGCATCGCCTATGTCCTACCCAAGCTTATCGTCAGCGATAAAATCGGCGATTTTACCGTTAACCCGCACATGTTCTTCCAGGATGGTGCCTGCGGTATCAAGCATCGGGGAGAATAGTTTGACCAGAGCCTAGGTTAGCACAGTCTTCGGGGGCGGGCCTCCGCCCCCGAAGATATAATAGCGTTGTTTTTAGTTGTCCAGGTAAACAGGGTGGGTATATTTTTGCGATTTTTATGTGTTTATAAGTAACTAAAGCATCATACCCGGGGTGATGATATTTGACACATAGAATTAACGTGTAGTATTATTTTTTAGGAAAATCACGATATGGCACGTTTTATCATCATAAGGTCATTACAGGCATTTATCGCCCTCATTGGTATTATTGTAATAGTCTTTTTCCTGGTACGTATCTCCGGTAACCCGATATTATTTATGATATCCCCTTTGTCCAGTGAATCGGAGATACTTCTTTTACAACAGCAGCTCGGGCTGGATAAGTCCTACGCCCATCAGTTCTGGATTTATATCAGCAACCTGGCGCAGGGTGATTTAGGTGAATCGTTCATCAAGAGGATTCCCGTATCCGAGATGATTGGCGATGCGCTGCCTAATACTCTGAAATTGGGGATACCCACCTATATTATAGGCAATTTACTGGGCGTAGCGCTGGGGGTACTGGCGGCCACCCGGCGTGATACGATTTTTGATAACGGCGTGAAGTTCCTGGCGGTACTGGGGCAGGCGCTGCCCGGTTTCTGGGTGGCTATCATGGCCGTGCTGGTATTTTCCGTTCACTGGCAGATATTTCCGGCCGCCGGCATGGGAGGCATAGATCACTATGTATTACCTGTAGTCACGATGTTGTTCTTCATGCTGCCGGGTATGATGCGTCTGGTCCGCTCTACCATGCTGGAGGTGCTGGACAGCGAATATGTTAAGCTGGCGAGAATCAAGGGGCTCTCGGAAAGTGTTGTCATCTGGAAACACGCCCTGCGTAACGCCATAATATCGCCGCTAACGATAGCCGCTATGATGCTCGGGGCATTGATCGGCGGCGCCGTCATCACGGAGAACATTTTTAACTGGCCCGGCATGGGCAAACTGGCCGTAGAAGCTACGATAGGCCGCGATTTTCCCGTAGTGCAGGCCATCACGATTATAGTAGCTGTCATGGTCCTTGGTGCCATGATCCTTGTAGATATCGCCTACGCCTTTGTTGACCCTCGAATCCGGTACCAGAGAACGTAAAAAATCAAATATATGAAGATAATTAGCCATGGCGACGATTATCGGAATAAAAACTAAACGCGAGTTCCGGGGCCTGACCCGCTGGGGCCGGATCTTTAGAAACCTGGGGATGATTCTCCCGGTGATTGTATTTGTCGTGCTGATTTTCACCGCAATATTCGCTGACTTGGGATGGATCGGTTTACCCGATGTTGGTCTGGCGCCTTACCCCTACGATGAAACATCTCTCCCGGATAGGCGCATGCCCCCGGCCTGGGTAGAAGGCGGCTCTACAAAGCATCTTCTGGGAACCGATACTCTCGGAAGAGACATATTAAGCCGCGCTATCTACGGGGCCAGGGTATCGCTTAGCGTTTCGCTGCTGGCGATAGCTATTACCGCTTCCGTGGGCACGGTGCTGGGAATAATATCGGGTTACGCGGGAGGGCGTACCGATGCCTTCATTATGAGGATTACCGATATAGCCATGTCATTTCCGCCTCTTCTCCTGGCGATATTGATTGCCGTCAGTCTCGGACCGGGATTTTTTACCGTTATATTCGCGCTATCGGTACTGGGCTGGGCCGGTTACGCCCGTATCATCCGCGGCGAGACTTTGAGATTACGTAATTCCGACTTCGTCGCGCAGGCGCAGATAATCGGCACGCCTTCCTGGCGAATAATGCTGCGCCACATTTTCCCCAATATCCTTAACGTTTTACTCATCGGTATCACGCTAGCCGTGGGCGCTATGATTCTGGCGGAAGCGATGATGAGCTACCTCGGTATCGGTATCCCGCCGCCGATGCCGTCATGGGGTTCCATGGTCGCTGACGGCAGGAATGACCTCGACAGGGCCTGGTGGATCTCTACGTTCCCCGGCATTCTTATCGGTTTGGTCGTGCTCTCCGGTAACTTCCTCGGCGACTGGATTCGCGATAAGACTGACCCGAGGCTGAGGCAACTATGAGCAAGATAATCCTTGAAGTAGAAGACCTGCGTACATCCTTCTTCACACATGCCGGCGAGTTCAAAGCCATCGACGGAGTGAGCTTTACCGTACACGAGGGAGAGATCTTCGGCCTGGTCGGTGAATCCGCCTGCGGCAAGACGGTAACCGGTCTTTCGCTTCTTCGCCTGCTTCAGGAGCCGGTTGGCCAGGTCGTCGGCGGGAAAATAATCCTCAACGGCAGGGATATCCTAGAATTGAGCAAGAAGGAGATGAGGGAGGTTCGCGGTAAGGAGATATCCATGATTCTCCAGGACCCGATGACCTCGCTCAATCCTGTTTATACCGTCGGCAACCAGATATCCGAATCGGTGAAGCTGCACCAGCACGTTAGCGATGACAAGGTTGAAGATGAGGTCATATCAGCTCTCCGTTTGCTGAGAATTCCGGCACCCGAGCAGCGTATCCGCGATTACCCTTTCCAGATGAGCGGGGGAATGCGACAACGAGTGGTGGGGTCTATCGCAATGTCCTGTCGTCCCCACCTGCTGATTGCTGACGAACCCACCACCGCGCTTGACGCCACCATACAGATGCAGTACCTGGCATTGTTTAAAGATATCCAGAAGCAGACGAATGTGGGTATAATTTTTATTACGCATGACTTCGGGGTTGTGGCCAACATATGTCAAAGAGTAGCCGTGATGTACGCAGGTAAAATTGTGGAGACGGCCTCGACCAGCACTATATTCAAAGCGCCCAGACATCCTTACACACATGCCCTGATCAACTCCGTGCCGCGTCTGGACCGGAAGGATGACCGGCTCTACTCGATTGAAGGGCAGCCTCCTTCACTACTAAACCTGCCTCCCGGTTGCAGATTCGCTCCTCGCTGCCCCGACGTGCAGGAAATTTGCCAAAAAGAACAGCCCCCCGAAGTAGAAATAAGCGAAGGGCATACCGTATCCTGCTGGAAAGTTAAGTAGACCATGGCAGATGTATTATTGGAAGTACGCGACCTGAAGAAGCACTACCCGGTTACCAAGGGGCTTCTTCAGCGTACTGTAGGCTGGGTGAGGGCCATAGACGGCATTTCTTTCACTATAGAAAATGGTAAGACATTGAGCCTCGTTGGAGAATCGGGTGCCGGCAAGACGACTGCGGCTAAAATGATACTGATGCTGGAGAAACTGACCTCCGGTACTATCATCTTTAAAGGGCAAGATATCTACAAATTCTCCAGCTCACAATTGAAAACAAAGTACCGGCCCAGTGTACAATCGGTACAACAGAATCCGTGGAGTTCTATGAACCCGAGAATGCGAGTAAGAGATATTGTGGCCGAGCCGCTGGTCGTGAACACCACGAAATCGAAGGAGGAAATTCGTAAAAGAGTACTGGAGCTGCTCGATCAGGTCGGGCTCGCACCGAACCAGGCCGATTACTACCCGCATGAGTTCAGCGGCGGCCAGCGTCAGCGGATTGCGGTAGCGCGCGCCCTGGCGTTGAACCCAAGTCTGGTGGTACTTGATGAACCCGTGTCAGCACTGGACGTATCGATTCGTGCCCAAATCATGAATCTGCTGAAAGACCTTCAGCTGCAGTACAATTTAAGCTATCTGGTTATCGCGCATAACCTGGCAACAGTTCGGTTTATGAGCCACAGCGTGGCTATTATGTATCTGGGGCAAATTGTGGAATATGGAGAAGCCGAAGATGTATTTACTCAGCCTCTCCATCCCTACACGAGGGCACTGATGTCCGCTTCGCTACTGACACTGCCCGAGGATGAAGACCAGGGGATAACACCGATTATCTTAAGCGGGGAAATGCCTTCGCCGCTGAATCCCCCTCCCGGGTGCCGATTCCACACGCGCTGCGTTGAAGCTATGGATATATGCTCGAAAGTTGAACCGGAATTAATGGAAATAGGAACACACAAGGTCAAATGCCATATTCATGCTAACCCCGATGTCAGCCCGAAACCTTCGTGAGAGCCAGCCGGATTTAGATACTCCCTAGCTGTAAACACACCGCCTTATTCTCTTACAATAACCATGTTATTATTGCTATCGTTTTATCTCTTTCAGATTTAAACCTGGCGCCATGTTTGACAAGTCGGCGAATTTTAGATAGGCTTATTGATACAAAATTATGTACAGACACCCGAGGTTCAGAAAATGAAACCGTCCGAACTGACCAAGGCGAAAGCTCCCAGGTCAAGAGCCAGAGCGGAGAAACAACAGCCCGAGGTACTGGTTTTAAGTAGAATCTCAGCGGCGTTAAGCGGACTGTGGGACCTTGACGCCATTCTCGGCGTCGGCCTTGATAGCGCCCTGGATATAATGAACGGCACCATCGGCGAAATCCTGCTTATCGACGAACAAAAACAGAGCCTCTCACATATTGTCCACAGGGGACTGAGTAAAGAATTCGTCGAGAATGTAGTTATCAGCCTGGGCGAAGGGATTACCGGAAGCGTCGCCCAGACGGGTAAGGCGATTCTCCTGGAGGATATCTCCAAAGACCCGCGGGTGGCATACCGCGAACACATTATCGCCGAAGGCCTTAAGGCATTTATCTGCGTACCTCTCCGGGCCAAAGATAATGTGCTCGGCGTCCTCAACGTGGCCACTCGTATGCCGCATAAATTTACTGACAATGACGTTCACCTTCTCTACGCCATAGGCGACCAGCTGGGTATCGCCATCGAACATGCCCGACTCTACGAACGACTGAGAGGAGCGCGCGAAAGACTGCGCAATCTCGCCCGGCAGAACCTCGTCGCCGAAGAAGATGAGCGCAGGAGAATTGCCCGCGAGCTGCACGACGAGACCAGCCAGTCGCTCTCCGGCATAGCCCTCCAGTTACAGGCATTAATAGAACTGTCCGAAATGTCCAGCAAACAGGACGATGAGTTCATCACCAGACTGAAGAAGGTGCAAACACTCACCGTGCAGGTACATAACGAAGTAAGCCGCCTGATTTCCAACCTCCACCCGGCGCTGCTGGATACGCTGGGACTGCTCCCCGCCGTCCGCCAGCACGCCGAGAGCCGGCTGCAGGCCCTGGAAATTAATGTTTCTGTGCAAACCCGCGGGAAAGAAATGAGGTTCGCCCCGGATGTCGAGGCGGCGCTTTTCCGCTTCATTCAGGGGGCAATAGGTAACATTATCCAGCATTCTAAAGCTAAAAACGTCACCGTCCTGCTGGAGTACCGACCGGACGAGTTCTCTATCAAGATAAGCGATGACGGACAGGGATTCGATGTTTCCGAAATTACCGATGTCGAGGAAAGCGGACGGGGACGCGGCTTGTTCAGCATGAGAGAAAGAATTGGCTTTCTGGGCGGCACCAGCGGGATTGAATCGGTAATCGGAAAAGGAACCACCGTGTGGGCCAGGATACCGATAGGTCAGGAAATCAGCTATGCAAAAAATAAGAGTGCTGATAGTTGACGACCATACCATCGTCAGGGATGGCATCTGTGCTCTGCTTTCCCTCGCCGGGGATATAGATGTGGTGGGTGAAGCCACCAACGGTAACGAAGCATTGAAAATGGTCAGCGAGTTGCACCCCGATGTAGTGCTTATGGATATCGCCATGCCCATCATGGGAGGCCTGGAAGCCACTCGCCGTATCAGCAAGGAGTTCCCCGGGACAAAAGTGCTGGTTATTACCCAGCATGATGATAAGGAATATGTCTTCCCGGTTCTCGAATCCGGCGCCTCCGGCCTTATCAGCAAGGCGGGGGCCTCCTCCGAACTGGCCTCCGGCATCAGGTCTGTCCACCAGGGCAATTCCTTTCTTTCGCCGTCGGTGGCCAAGCTGCTGGTGGAAAACGTCCAGAATACGGCCGGCGAACGCAACAAACAAGACCCCTATAACAGTTTAACGAGTCGGGAGCGCGAAATACTTAAACTGCTTACCGAAGGTTATAACAACCAGGAAATAGCGGAAATGCTGGTGATTACACCCAAAACCGTTGAAGGACATAAGACAAACCTTATGTCCAAACTCGGTATCCACAATCGTATCGATTTGGTGAAATACGCCCTGCGCAAGGGAATAATAAGCATATAACTATAGCCCCCCGCTCCCCTCACTGATATCTTTTCCCACCCTGCCGCCCCGTATCACCTTCGGCTTAGCCCATTTATTCCCCCACCTGTACCTGTCATTCTGAGCACAGCGAAGAATCTCGTCATCCATCCACCGCTGTCTTTTATGCCTCTTTTCAAGGGTAAATCCCGTTAAATTCAGGGGTTTCACCCGCCACCATCGGGGTAAACTCCCCATTCCTCTTTGTCCTCTGATGGCTTATAGTGGGAGTTATAGGCGCTTCCAGCTAAAGGAGGCTCAAAATGGAAAAGAAGATTACGATTCTGGTTGTGGATGATGACCCCGAATTCGCAGAAGCCCTGAAGGAAACCCTGGAAAAAGAAAATTACCTGGTAGTGACTGCCTCTGACCGCGAGCAGGCCGAGAAGATGGTACGTTCCCATGAGCCTGATATGATTATCCTGGGGACCATCTTACCCCGCGGAGATGCCTTCCAGTTCCATAAGTGGATGAAGCAGACTCTGGGATTCAGCAACCTGCCCATCATGGTAATCAATGCCCCGCCGGACAAACAACTGCTCAAGGGCTGGAGAATGGACGAGGGGATGCAGTGCGACGCCGAGGACTTCCTGGCCAAGCCTGTCGAGCCGACAGCGCTGCTTCCGCGCATCCAGAAACTACTGGACAGGGCGACGAAGAAAATAAGGGTATTAATTGTGGACGACCACGCTGTCGTCAGGGATGGCATCAGGTCCGTACTCAACTTACAGAGAGATATGCAGGTGGTCGGTGAAGCGGTTAACGGCAAAGAATCACTGGAAAAGACCGCGGAACTCCTGCCCGACGTTGTCGTAATGGACATCGTCATGCCGGTGATGAACGGCTTGGACGCCGCCAGAGAGATATGTAAGAAATACAAATCGACCAAGGTACTTATGCTGACACAGTATGATGAACAGGAGAACGTTCTGGCCAGCCGCCAGGCTGGAGCCTTAGGCTTCATTCCTAAAGCGGCAGCCAGTTCACGGCTATTAACCGGAATACGCTCGGTAGCCCGTGGCGACCAGTCCTGGATAGAATCGCTTCAACCACATAATTAGAGATAGCGGAGATTTTGAGTGGAAGCAGTTACCATTACTCTCAATGGAGTAGAGGTCAGCGGTTACGCCGGAACGACGATTCTGGACCTGGCACAAGAGTCTGGCGTTTATATACCCACGCTCTGTCATGACCCCAACCTCGCCTCGACGGGCGCCTGCCGGATTTGCCTGGTGGAAGATGAGCGCAACGGCGCCCTGCTCGCTTCCTGCGTTGCCCCCATCTCACCGGGTATGGTCATCAATACCAACTCGCCGCGGGTGCTGGAACACCGGAAGAAAATCCTCGAACTCATGCTGGCGAGCCACCCCGATTCCTGTCTTGTCTGCGATAAGGGCAATCACTGTCAGTTACGTAAGCTGGCGGCGGAGATGGGCATTGGACTCATCAATTTACAGAGAATCCCCCAGATTGACACTATCGAGGAGGTCAATCCCTTCATTGAGCGTGACCTCTCCAAGTGCATCATGTGCGGCAAGTGCATCAGGGTGGACCAGGAACTCGTCGTGCAAGGAGCTATCGATTATATTCACCGGGGCACCATGGTCAAAGTTGCGACGCTGAACGACACGCCGCTGGAAAAATCCGAATGCACCTTCTGCGGTGCCTGCGTGGCTGTCTGCCCTACCGGGGCCATCATGGAAAAGGAGCGAGTGTATACCGGTACCGCCACGACCGTGGTCACCACGATATGCCCTTACTGTGGCTGCGGTTGCACCATCCGTCTCGGCATTAAAGACGGGAAAATAGTCGAGGCGAAACCGGCCGTTGACAGCCCGGTGAGCCGGGGCGCCCTCTGTGTCCGCGGGAGCTACGGCTGCGATTTTGTTCACAGTCCGCAGAGATTAACCCGACCGCTGGTTAAGGTTGACGGCGAGTTACAGGAGACGACCTGGGAAGAGGCGCTATCGCGAATAGCTGACGGCTTCGGCAGAATCAGGCAAGAGCACGGGCCCGATGCCCTGGCTGTTTACGGCTCATCCAAGTGTACCAATGAAGAGAATTATTTACTCCAGAGGTTCGCCCGGTGCGTCCTGGGCACGAATAATATCGACAACGGCAGCCGACTCTACAGCGCGGCAACCCGTACGGGGCTGGGCGCTTCCATAGGCTATGCCGGCACGACCGGTTCAATCGATACCCTGGAAAAATCACGGGTTATCATGGTTATCGGTGCCAATCCTGAAATATCGGCACCGGCAGTAGCTTATGCCATCAAGCGGGCGGCCAGGTATAAAGGGGCGGAACTCATCGTTATCGACCCGCGTTATACCCCGCTGGCTCAATTTGCCAGCCTCTGGCTCAGGCCCCGGGTAGGCACCGATGTAGCCCTGCTGAACGGCCTGGCCAGAGTAATCATCGATGAAAAAAGGCTCGATGTAGAGTTCGTTACCCGCATGACGGATAACTTCAACGGCTGGGATAAGAGCCTGAAAAAATATACCCTGGGCCATGTCGAAGGCATAACCGGTATCCCCGGGAAGGATATTCAGGCAGCTGCCCGCTTCCTGGCCGGAGCCGAGGAAGCCTCCATTGTCTACGGGAACGGGATCACCCAGCATACTTCCGGAACCGATGCCGTTTCTGCCATTGCCAATCTGGCTATGCTCACCGGAATTACCGGGCGGCATGGTGGAATCTTCGCACTGCAACGTGAAAATAACGCCCACGGAGCCTGCGATATGGGAGTCCTCTGTGCTTTCCTCCCCGGCTACCAGAGCATCGATGACGCCGAAAGCCGGAAAAGGTTCGAGGAACGCTGGGGTTGCTCTTTACCCGCCAGAACCGGACTGTCGGCTCTGGAAATGATGCAGGCGGTCAGAGAGGGAAAGGTCAGAGGGATGCTCATCATGGGGGAGAACCCGGTCGCCGGTTTCCCGCAGCCCACTCTGGTCAGGCAGGCTATGTCTACCCTCGACTTTCTAGTGGTCACGGATATATTCCCGACGGATACGGTAAAGCTCGCCTCGGTAGTCCTGCCGGCGGCTAGCTTCGCCGAGAAAGAGGGAACATTCACCAATTTCGAAGGCAGGGTCCAGCGACTGCATCGGGCTATCGAGCCTGCCGGTGACAGCCTGCCGGACGTGGAGATAGTGTTCCGGCTGGCGGAGGCCATGGCTTCGCCCATGACCTATCGTTCTCAGCAGGAGGTTATGGAAGAAATCGAAGAAATGGTACCCTTCTACCGCCATGTCGCCTATACCGAGACCGATTCGATGGGAATGGAGTGGGGAGACGTTGAAGATAATAGTCTGGGTAACCGGCGTCTCTATAAAGGCCTGTTCCCTAGCGGCTTCGGGCGGTTTTCGCCGGTGGAATACACTCCCCCGGCGGACGTGGCGAAAGACGGTTACCCTTTCACTTTAATGATTGGCTCCAGCCGGTATCACTTCGGCACCGGCTCACGCACTTCGCGGTCGAGCCGGCTGAGCCGCTTCTCGCCCGGGGCTTACCTTGAGATTAGCGGCGCCGATGCCGCCAGGATAAATATCGGCGAGGGTGATACCGTGAAGGTCGCCTCGGCGCAGGGTGAGCTTATCACTACCGCTAAAGTCAGTAATACGCTGCCCCCCGGTCTGCTCTTTATGCCGATACCCTTCCCGGATAGCCCTGTTTATGAGCTGTTCGATACCATTCTCGATACCCAGGCCAAGGCCCCCGCGCTTAAATCGTGCGCCGTGAAGCTGGAAAGGACTGCCGCTAATGGCTAAAGTGAAGAAAACGCCGAAGGTTAACATGAAGCAAATAGAGAGAATAATCGCCGGTTACCGGGGTCAGAAATGGCCGCTGATACCCATGGTTGAGGAAATTCAGGCGAAGGTTGGCTATATTCCCCCGGAAAGCATACCCGTCATTGCTGGTTCTTTAGGTCTGTTCCCCAGCCAGGTACAGGCGGTGATTACATTTTACGAGCAGCTTTATACCGAGCCCCGGGGTAAAAATATCGTCAGGGTCTGCCGGGGCACTGCCTGCCATGTGCGCGGTGGTAAGACCATCCTGAAACTGGTCAGGCAGCACCTGGGTATTGAAGAGGGAGAAACTACCGAAGATATGGAATACACGCTGGAAACAGTCGCCTGTATCGGTGTCTGTGCGCTGGCGCCGAATATCATGATTAACAAAGAAGCCTATGGAGATATGAACCCGAAAAAAGTTGCCCGATTATTTGAGAGGAGAGTGAAGGAGTAATATGCCGCAGAAGCGCAAGGTATTTGTCTGCCGGGGCACCGGGTGCGTCTCGGGTGGCGGCGACGCTGTCTATGAAGCTCTCAGGGCAGAACTGAAAAAACAGGGGGTAACCGGAGCCGAAATCGACTTTACCGGCTGTCACGGCTTCTGCCAGCAGGGACCTAATGTCGTGGTGGAACCCGATGGCATCTTCTACACCCATGTCGACGCAGACGATGCCGCCGATATCGTTACTTCACACCTCCGCGACGGTAAGCCGGTTGAGCGACTCTTCTACCACGACCCGGTGACCGACGAAGCAATACCGCAATATTCGGATATTAAATTCTATCAGGGGCAGGAGCGTGTCGTCCTGCGCAACTGCGGGCATATCAACCCCGAGCGTATTAACGATTATATCGACCGAGGAGGGTATCAGTCACTCAAGAAAGTGGTCTTCATGATGAAGCCGGAAGAAATTATCGACCTAGTAAAGAGTTCCGGTCTGCGAGGCCGGGGTGGTGCAGGCTTTCCTACCGCTACCAAGTGGGAGTTCTGCCGTAAAGCCCCCGGCGACCAGAAATATATGATATGCAACGCCGATGAAGGTGACCCCGGCGCTTTCATGGACCGCTCTATTTTAGAAGCCGACCCTCATGCCGTCCTGGAGGGGCTGGCTATTGCCGCTTATGCCATCGGCGCCAGCGAGGGTTATATCTATATCCGCGCCGAGTACCCGCTGGCCGTTAAGCGACTGCACACGGCGCTGGAACAGGCAAAGGAAAGAAATTTCCTCGGTAAAGGCATCCTCGGCTCGGATTTTAATTTAACGGTGCATATCAAGGAAGGCGCCGGTGCTTTCGTCTGCGGGGAGGAGACGGCGCTGATAGCGTCCATCGAAAGCCGGCGCGGCATGCCCCGCCCCCGCCCGCCCTTCCCGGCCAACTCCGGCCTGGATGGCAAACCGACCATCATCAATAACGTAAAAACGCTGGCTACCGTCCCGGTCATTATTGAAAAAGGTGCCGACTGGTTTGCCGGCATCGGTACGGAGAAGAGCAAGGGCACGGCTGTTTTTGCTCTTACCGGAAAAATCGCCAACAGCGGGCTGGTCGAGGTGCCCATGGGCACGCCCTTATCCCACATCGTCTATAAAGTGGGGGGCGGCATCCCGCGACAGCGCCGCCTCAAGGCGGTGCAGACCGGCGGCCCTTCCGGGGGCTGCATCCCCGCCCGCCTCATCGAAACGCCCATTGAGTACGAAACGCTGGCCAGTTTAGGGTCGATTATGGGCTCCGGCGGCATGGTAATCATGGATGAAGCCACCTGCATGGTGGAAATAGCCCGGTACTTCCTCAGCTTTACCCAGGCGGAGTCCTGTGGTAAATGCACCCCGTGCCGGCTGGGCACGCGGCAGATGTTAGAAATACTGACCAGAATCACCGAGGGCAAGGGACGCGACGAGGATATCGACGACCTGCTTGCCATCGCTAAAACCGTTAAAGAATGCTCGCTCTGCGGGCTGGGGCAGACAGCCCCCAACCCGGTCCTTTCCACCATCAAATATTTCCGCGACGAGTACGAAGCGCATATCCGGGAAAAGAAATGCCCGGCGGCCGTGTGCGAAGCGTTGATGATTTCCCCCTGCCAGCATACCTGCCCGGTGGGTATCAACATCCCTAAATATGTCGCCTTTATCGCCGATGGCGATTATCAGGCATCTATCGAGACCATCCGGGAGCGTAATCCCTTCGCCGCCGTTTGCGGTCGCATCTGTCACCACCCCTGCGAAGGCCGCTGCCGCCGCGGCGACCTTGATGAACCCGTGGCTATCAGGACACTGAAGCGGTTTGCCGCCGACTGGTATGCGGAACACGGCTCCGAAACTGGTGATATCGAGCCTTTCCCCGTCACCAAGAAAGAAAAAATAGCCGTGGTGGGGGCGGGACCCACCGGTCTGGCCTGCGCCTACTTCCTGGCGCAGGCCGGCTATGCGGTAACCGTCTTCGAAGCCCTGCCCGTGGGCGGTGGCATGCTCTCGGTAGCCATACCGGAGTTCCGCCTGCCCCACACCGCTATCGAGCAGGACATCGACTATATTGTGAAGCGGGGGGTAGAGATTAAATACGATACCCCAATTAATACCAATTTTACCGTGGAAGATTTGAAAAAAGACGGCTATGCCTCCATCTTTATCGCCGCCGGCGCCCAGCGGAGCCAGCGCCTGGGTATACCCGGAGAAGTCGAGGATATCGAAGGCCTCTTCTACGGGCTGAGGTTCCTCCGTGACGTCAGGCTGGGCAGAGAGGTAAATGTAGGCAAGCGGGTGGCTATCATCGGTGGCGGTAACGTCGCCCTGGATGCCGCCCGGACTGCCCTGCGCCTCGGCGCTGACGAGACCAGCATCTACTACCGCCGTTCGCGTGACGAGATGCCGGTGTCCGATATTGAATATGAAGAAGCCGTTACCGAGGGCGTTACGATTAATTTCCTTGCCAACCCGACCAGGATTACCAGCGATAACTGGAAAATATCCGGCCTGCAATGTACCCGCATGAAGCTGGGAGAGCCCGATGACAGCGGCCGGCGCCGCCCTGTCCCCATCGAAGGCTCGGAGTTCACCGTCGCAGCAGATACGGTTATTGCCGCCGTTGGGCAGGCGCCCGACCTTTCCTTCCTGCCTACGGACAGCGCCCTGGAACGTACCCGCTGGGAGACTCTGGTAGTCGATAGTAATTCCCTGGCGACCAATGTCCCCGGTGTCTTTGCTGGCGGCGACTTCGTCACCGGGCCGGACATGGTTGTTAATGCCATCGCCGCCGGGAGGCGGGGAGCCATCGCTATCGATAAGTACCTCAGGGGTGATGATTCGCGGGTCGAAATCTACGACCGAAAAACCGAGTTAGCCGAAGGAGCTGCCGCCCCGGAGCTTGAAGAATCATGGGAACTGAAACCGAGGTCTGAAGTGAAGACATTACCGTTGCCGGACAGGAGAGCCAGCTTTACGGAGATAGAGCTCGGCTTTTCCGAGGATGTAGCCCGGCGGGAGGCAAAACGGTGCCTGAGGTGCGACCTTGAAACCTAGAGCACGAACTGCTATTGTCATTCCCGCGAAAGCGGGAATCCAGAACCCCCACCTTGTCATTCTGAGCCCCGATGCAATCGGGGCGAAGAATCTAGGGGAGGAGTGGCAGTCTGGATTCTCGGGTCAAGCCCGACAATGACAAAAGAAACGGGAGGGGCACATTATGAAATCGATAACCAGGCAGAAACCGATAGAAGACATCCAGAAGAGTCTTAACGGCCTGGATAAAATATTTGTGGTCGGCTGCGGCACCTGTACCACCATGACCAAGACCGGCGGCATCGAACAGGTCGAGGAGATGAAGGTACACCTCCAGGAAATGGGTAAACGCGTTACCGGCTCAACGGTTATCCCCACTGCCTGCGATGACATGACCGAGGTGGCTATGAAGGAAAACGAGCAGTTTATCCGCAGCTCCGACGCTATTCTCTCCATGAGCTGCGCCCTGGGCGTGCACCGCATGAACCTTTACATCGATAAACCGATAATCCCGGCCGTGGATACGCTGTTCATCGGCGTGGAAGAAACACCCGGCTATTTCCGGGAAGCCTGCGCCCAGTGCGGCCAGTGCCTCCTCGGCGAGACCGCCGGCATCTGCCCCATTACGGCCTGCCATAAGGGACTGGTCAATGGACCCTGCGGCGGCACTAATAACGGCAAATGCGAGGTCGATAAAGAGAAGGATTGCGCCTGGACTCTCATCTATAATCGATTGAAAGAGCAGGGACGGCTCGACCTGATGCGCCAGTACCAGCCACCCCGCAACCACCACATCGTCCCGAGGCCGAGGTCCGTAAGAGTCCAGTAAGGGGGTAAGGATAATGGTATCGCGTTTTAAAGAAGCCCTTGATTCCGGCAAATTTTTAATTACCAGCGAGGTCGCCCCGCCCAAGGGGACGAACCTGGAAAAGCTGCTGCACCATATCGACCTTCTCAAGGATAAAGTGGATGCGCTTAATATAACCGACCATCAGAGCTCCGTGATGCGCTTCCCCTCGCTGGGCGGCGCCCTGGCCGTCATCGAAAAGGGCGGCGAGCCCATCATGCAGATGACCTGCCGCGACCGAAATCGTATGGCCCTCGAAGCCGACCTTCTCTTTGCTTACAGTCGCGGCATTAAAAATGTCCTCTGCCTCACCGGAGATGCCGTGCCGGTGGGCGACCATAAGGAGGCCAAGGGCGTCTTCGACCTCGATTCCCTGCAATTGCTGATGACAGTCCGCCAGCTGATGGAAGGGCAGGACCTGGGGGGTAATAATCTGGACGGCGGCGTGGAGTTCTGCGCCGGGGCTATCGTTACCCCGGAGGCGCAGCCCATCGAGCCGCAGCTGATTAAGTTCGAAAAGAAAATTGAGGCCGGCGCCGAGTTTTTCCAGACACAGGCAATCTACGACCTGGAAAATTTCACGAAATTTATGGACTACGCCCGCCCGTTTAAAACAAAAATTCTGGCTGGTATTGTGTTGCTGTCATCGGCCAGAATGGCCAAATACATGACGGAAAACGTCCCCGGCATCTTCGTTCCCCAGGCCTTGATTGACGAGTTATCCGGGGCACCCAAAGAAGAGATGCTGGCCAAAGGCATTGAAATTGCCGGGCGCACCATTGCCGCCCTGAAAAACGGTGCCGTCTGTGACGGCGTCCATATTATGGCTATCGGCAGAGAGGAAGTAGTCCCCGATATCCTGGCGGCGGCGGGACTTTAAAGGGCTCCCTCTACAGGTTTTAGGTACACCGTATAGCCCTTTTCTTTCGCCCGGGCATCGAGGTCCAGGGTGTAGAAGCGTTCCAGAGGCACACCAGGAATACTAAGGCAGGAGCAGGTTTTCATCTTCAATACCCAGCTCTTTTAATACCTCACGGTACAGGATTGACAAAGATGTCCACAGCTGCTCCCGCTGCTCGTCGGACAGAGAAGACATGATATCGTGGATGAAGTCCTGTCCCATCGCCTTGAGGCATACCTTGCGCCCCTTTCTGGTGATGGATACCCTTACGACATTGCCTTGCTTCCTGTCCTTTCTTTTCGTGACGAGTCCTTTCTTTTCCATCCTGATTATAAGCTCGGACACCGTGTGCGGTTCCAGGAAAAGGCGACGCGACAGTGTGGCCGGGGTTACCTGCCCTTCGAGAGCCCAGATGGATACCAGGGCTGCCGCCTGGTTGGGGTGGAGGTATTGCCCTACCTTTTTATGCCTTACCTTGAATATCGCCGACCTTGTTTGTGAGAGCAATAACCACAACCGGTAATAATCATCCAGTAGCGGTTTCTTTTCCGCTTCCTTCTTACCTACGGTGCGAGCTTTCTTCTGCGGCATAATTTAAACCCGGTCCCCTTCTCGGACAAAAATAATACGCTCCCTCAGATAATAGCCCTAAAGTGTTATTGCGTCAAATATCATCATATTGTTATAGAGTTGACACGGTTCTTACGGAGATGGCATAATTTATTAACAGTCGTACTACGATATATTTTTATCTGCATACACGCTGTTGTATCAAGAGGAGATTGAGTATGGCCGAAAAAGAACTGGGAAAAATCATCGGCAGCAGTAATGTCCTCGATACGCCGGAAACCCTTCAAAATTATTCCGGGGATGCCAGCTTCGTTCCCCATATAAAGCCCAGATGCATTGTCAGGCCAGGTAGTGCCGAAGAGGTACAGTTCATCGTAAAGTGGGCCAATGAAACCAAGACCCCACTCGTGCCGCTAAGCTCGGGAGCCCCTCACTTTCGGGGAGATACCGCTCCCGGCGTTGAAGGTGCCGTTGTCGTCGACCTCAGCCGCATGAAAAAGATTATCAGGCTCGACCCCGTCAATAAACTGGCCATGGTCGAGCCCGGTGTAACCTACGGTGAACTCCAGCCGGAACTTGAAAAAGAAGGACTCTCCGCCTATATGCCCCTGCTGCCCCCATCCACCAAATCGGTTATCGGCAGCGTACTGGAGAGGGAGCCGATTACCATGCCCTCCCACCACTGGGACAGCACCGACCCCCTGCTCTGCGCCGAGGTCGTCTTCGGGAGCGGGGACAGGTTCCGGACCGGCGAGGCTTCCGGTCCGGATACCGTCGAGGAGCAGTGGGAGTTGGGCCGCGTCCAGATGAATCCTTTCGGTCACAGTCACGTGGATTTCCAGAGATTTATCTCCGGGGCGCAGGGCACCATCGGCATCGTTACCTGGGCCACCCTCAAATGCTGCTACCTATCCGGTATCAGCCGCTCCCTTCTGGTTCCTTCCGATACCATCGAACCCCTGATGGAATTAGTATATCAACCGTTGAAATTCAGGCTGGGCGGCAAGCTCTTTATCCTGAACGGACTCAACCTGGCCTGCCTTCTCGGCGATAACCCACAGGATATTCAGGAACTTAAAAAAATGTTACCGCCCTGGGTGCTGTTCGCCAGCTTCGAGGGATACGGCGTATTGCCCGAAGAAAAAGTGGCCTTTGAAGAGGCCGATTTCACAGCTATGGCGGAGTCGTGCGGATTGAAGCCTGCGGCCGCCATCCCTGGTGCCGAGGCAGCAGCCCTGGCCGCATTATTATGTAAAACCTCCCCTGAGCCCTACTGGAAGACGCGTTTTAAGGGCGGTTTTCAGGATATATTCTTCCTGACCACTCTCGATAAGACCCCCGATTTCATAGCGACTATGTCCGGCCTTTCCAAACAGCACAATTACCCGGCGGAAGATATCGGCGTTTATATTCAACCCATCGTACAGGGCACGAGTTGCCACTGCGAATTCAACTTGTATTATAACCCAGCGCAACAGTCGGAAGCGGCCGGTCAATTCACCGGCGCCGCTATTGAAGCGCTGGCCGGGATGGGCGGCTTCTTTTCCCGCCCCTACCCCGCCTGGAAAGACACGGCCTACCGTCGCGCGGCGGGCACTCTCGCCATGCAGAGAAAAATCAAAGATATTTTTGACCCCAATGGTATCCTCAATCCGGGGAAACTGTGCTTCTAATTATATTCTATTGTCATTCCCGCGAAAGCGGGAATCCAGAGGTGGGGTAAAGGGAGCCTGGAAAAAGAATATGAGAATAGCGGCTGCTCTCCTTTCGGCAACCTGAAAACTGAGGAGGTAAAAATGGCCTGGCAGGACTACACGCACGATATGCAGCGATGCACCCGGTGTTCCTACTGCAAGTGGATACCCTACCGCTACATGCAGAATACCGATTTTATTCAGGGTTGCCCGTCCCTTTCGAGGTACAACTGGCACGCTTATGCCGCCAGCGGTAAATTCAATATGGCTTATTCCCTCCTTCAGGAAAGGATAGAAATCGACGATACCTTCCTGGACGTCCTTTATAAGTGCCAGATGGACGGTAGCTGCGATATCTCCTGCAAGGTTCAGCAGGACCTGGAGCCTCTCCAGTTGATGCAGGAGCTCAGGATTAAGTGCGTCGAGGAAGGCCAGCTAATCCCCGCCCACATGATTGTCATCGAAGGCCTCAGGAAAGAAGACAACATGATGCAGGCCTCCAAGTCCGACCGTGCTAAATGGGCGCAGGGGCTGAACGTTAAGAACCTTACCGGGGAAAGTGCCGAGGTCGTCTATCACGCCGGCTGCCGCTATTCTTTCGACGAAGAGCTTTGGCCGGTGGCCAGGAGCGGACTGCAACTGCTCCTGGATGCCGGTGTCGATGTCGGTATCATGGGCGCTGACGAGGCCTGTTGCGGCGGTCGCGCCTACGAACTCGGCTACGCCGGGGAGCTTACCAAGTACGCCGAGCACCATATGGAGGCGCTCCGTACTGCCGGTGTAAAAACGCTGGTCACGCCCTGCGCCGACTGCTATGCGGCCTTTAAAGTCCTCTACGATAAAATCGACAGGAAGCTGGATATAGAGGTGCTTCACATTACCCAGTACCTGGACCGCCTCATCAAAGAAGGCAAACTCAAGCTGACCAGAGAAGTCCCCCTCACCGTTACCTACCACGACCCCTGCCACCTGGGCCGGCTGGGAGAGCCCTGGATTCACTGGCAGGGCAGGGAATACAAGGTCATGGGGCAGATGATTGTCCACGACCCGCCCAAGAAATTCCGGCGGGGCGCCGACGGCGTTTACGAACCGCCCCGGGATATCCTCCGGAGTATCCCCGGCCTGAAATTCGTCGAGATGTACCGTACTAAAGAGTACGCCTGGTGCTGCGGCGCCGGCGGCGGCGTTATCGATGCCTACCCCGACTTTGCCACCTGGACGGGCGCGGAGAGGCTGAGGGAGGCAAAAGCGGTGGGGGCCGAGGCTATCGTCAGTGCCTGCCCCTGGTGCAAGCGCAACTTCCTGGATGCCGCTCAAGAAAGCGGCGAAAAAATCGAGGTCCTGGATATCATTGAGCTTATTCAAAAAGCGATTTAGCGTGACTGCTATATAAATCGTAAGGCAGGAGGCATCATCATGAAACTGTCAACCGAGGAATATAAAGCCCTGGAGGACATTGTCGGGCCGGAGTATATCACTCAGGAACCCGTCATCATGGATACCTATAACCAGGTATGGGGAAATAAGTTTTTCTTCGATGCCAAGCATTCCGTAAGACCCGCCGCCGTACTCCTGCCGGCTAATACTCAGGAGATTTCGGCGGTCGTTAAAGTCTGCAATAAATACGGTATTCTCTTTAAAGCCTTCTCGTCGGGCTTCGAGTATCTTTCCCTGTCACTCATTCACAGCAAGGGCATCCTTTTTGACCTCAGGAGAATGAACCGTATTATCGAAATCGACGTTAAAAACATGCGGGCCGTCGTCGAGCCTTACGTCTCCGTGTACCGCCTTCAGCTCGAAGCGGCTAAATACGGACTCTATACCGGCCGTATCGGCGTGGGCTACAGCGCCGGGGTCATCGCCACCGAGTGCTGCCATCACGGCTGCCAGCATACCATGGTCTTTACCAGCGGCTACGGACGCAATATTCTGGGTATCGAATGGGTGCTGCCCACCGGGGAGATTCTGAACATGGGCACCGGCGAGAGCGGCGGCGACCTTTTTTCCGCCGACGGTCCGGGATTCAGCCTGAGGGGAATCTTGAGGGGCAGGACCGGGGCCAACGGCGGCCACGGCGTCATCACCAAGGCCAGCATGAAGCTGTATCCCTGGTACGGCCCTCCGCAGTGGCGGCAGACCAGGCAGCCGGGTGAAGCGCCTTCCATGGGCCAGCTGGAAAAAGTGCCGGACGGATATAAGGTGTTCGTGCCCGGCTTTAAGAACCTGGATGATACCCTGGAGGCTTCCCAGGACTTGTGCCGCGCTGAAATTTTATGTGCTTTCGGTATCGCCATCGTGGGCACGATGCCATTCTCGGAAGGCAACGACGAGGAATGGGCGATGATGCAGCAGATGATGAAGGGACGGGCACAGGATTTTGACCCCGCCGGGGGGTTGACTATTGCCAACTCGGTAGTATGTGTCATCGGCTACCAGTCGCCACGTGAAATGGAATACAAGGAGAAGTGCCTGCGGGCGATCATCGAAAGGTGGGGCGGAAAGCTCTCGCCCTATTCCAACGAACCACGGGCACTGGCTCGGGCTTTCGCTGATATGATGTGGTCCAACGGCGTGAACCTGCGGGCCACCGGCGACTTCCTGCCGTCTTCCTCAAGCCCCGACGGCTCTCCGGCCATGCTCAAGAAACTGGCCTTGCAGGAAGCGGAAGTGAAAAGGCGTTATGAAGAGGCCGGGGCTTTCCTGACTCTGGGCAGCGGCGCCCGGATGGTATCCTGGCGTCCGGAGGAGCACCTTTCCATCGGCGCGCAGGGCATATCGACCGCCCAGTACGACCCCTACGACCCGGCTTCCCTGAAAGCTGCGCGGGAGTTCATCGACGAGCTGTTCGACCCCCGTTCGCCGTTTAACAGATTCGGCGTTCCCTCAAGGGGCGGCTGCCTTCAAATCGAGCCGGTCACCCATATCCATCAGAACTGGGGGCCGCGCTACGATAATTACGATAAATGGCTCAGGAAGATAAAGAAAATGCTCGACCCCAATACGGTCGGCGACTGGACGGCTTACATACCCCCGGAATACCCCGATTATGCCAAAGACGGCGACTACGTTCTGCCGTCTTACGGCAAAGCGGAAGAGAATCTGTAAAATAATAATGCTATATTGTGCTATATAATACTTACTGTCATTCCCGCGAAAGCGGGAATCCATTCCCCACACCACCCATCCCCGTTGCTATCTTTTCCCACCCGTACCGCCCTGTATCATTTACAGCTTATCCCGCAGTAAATCAACCACTGTCATTCTGAGCGAGGCGAAGAATCTCGCGGGGAGTGCGTAGCGAGAGGGGGCGCTAGCCCCCTCTCAAAAACCGTTCCCCCTCTCCTGTGACACCTCGTCAGGAGAGGGGGATAAAGGGGGTGAGGTAGAAATAATCACCCACTCTTTTTTACTTCCGTATATAATCGCCACCCAGCCCCACTGTAAAATGGAATATCGGCCTCTCCACCCTCCTTACGATAAGCGGGCAATGCGCCATGCCCGCCGGGATGTAGGCCAGGAAACTCCTGGTCATGACATGTTTTTCGCCGTCCAGCCACAGTTCCACTTCCCCACAAAGGTCACGCGGGTCCTCGAAGCTGGTGCCGAAAAATGTGATCACCTCCGTAAAGGTATGCGTATGCTCCTCGGCGGCAGGGTGTTCCGAGGCGCAGTCCGGCCATATCCAGACGCTCTCCGAGTAGAAAGCCCCGGGAATAACGTCCCCGTCCAGCCACATTACGTGCGTCGGCGTTACGTGCCCGGATTCGGGCTTCTTCCCGATACCGCTCTGCTCACCGGGAAATAGCTTGTCCGCCTTTACATCGGTAATAATATATTTACTCGTTTTCAGTTCGGCCATCTCCTATCACTCCCTTTCTTTACCTTTCCTATGCCTCAGAAAAGAGAAACCCGGACCCTTCCGAGTTAACGGGAAAAGCCCGGGCGTTCCGGTATAGCTCTATTGCTTCGGTTTTTCCGGATTAATCCCCGGCATCAACCTTACGTCTTCTCCCCGCTCCCTCGCCAATCTCATCCGGGTCATATCGCCGATGTCGAACCCCCACCCCTCCTTGAGCGTCCCTGCACCGAGCATCATCGCCATCTCGATGTGAGGTCTCCTCACCTTGTGCCAGATTAACGGGCCATGCATCATGCCCTTGGGAATAAACATAGCGAAATTTTTATTGAATTCCATTTCTTCGCCGCTCAGCCCGAAGGTCATATCCGCGCCCAGGTCCTCCGGATTTTCCGGGTCGCCGCCGATGTGCATTACTATCTCTTCGAAGTTATCATGCTTCATCTCGCCGATAGTATCGGTTACTTCCCATATCCAGCCGAACTCGATATAATACTTGACCCCCGGTATCTGGACGCCGCTCATGTACGTCATCGTCGGGCTCTGCCGCCCCTGTCCCGAAAGCGCTCCCGGTGACTCCCGCAGGGGACTCCGTATCACGTACTGCTCGTAGTCGATGTCGTCCTGCTTCACCGGTAAACCCTGCTTCGACTCACTGATGCCGCTCTTACCCCACCCCTTGAACGGGTCACCCGTTCCCAGCATCATCGCCATCTCTATATGCGGAAACTCGAACCTGTTCCATATCATCGGCCCGTGACGCACCCCCGCCGGTATGTAGATACCCGTCGTCGTGTTGAACGTTATCGGCTGCCCCCCGACGTAAAACGTTATCTCCCCACCCAGCACCTGCGGCCTCTTCCAGTCGCCGCCCCAGTGCAGCACGATTTCATCATAGTCGTGCACGTGCTCGTGGATGTGGGGATTCGGCTCCGGCATGTCCCATATCCACCCTAGCTCTATATAGTAGTTGGCTTCGGGCACCTGCTGGCTGCTCATGTACGTCATCGTGGGGCTCTGCCTGCCCTTGTAACCGGGTCCCGCCTCGTATATAGGCTTGCTTACCACGTACTTATTCATATGACTCTCAGCCATAGGACATCATCCTCCTTATCTTTTATCAGAGGGGTATCGTTATGATAATGTAATTATACGTATGATGTCAAAACGGTTTTCAGAGTTCCCCGCCTCAGACCAGATTGACAGAAATATTCATAAAGTATATTATTGAATAGCAATCGTTTCCCCCGGCTTCGGTTGTCTTCCCTTTATTTTAACGCTGTATCCCGTTGGAAAGTAGTACCCGCGCATCATGGCAGACACGGCTAGACCCAACCGAAAAGATAGCATCTTAGATAAGAATTGGACGCAAGGCCCCATCATCAGCAATCTCCTGCTGCTTTCCTGGCCCATGGTACTGATGGAAACCCTCTTTGTGGTGAGTCAGGTCGCCGATATGGTATGGGTGGGGAGGCTGGGGCCTGCCGCCATCGCCGGCGTGGGCATCGCCAATATCGTCGTCATGCTCGTGATGTCGATGGATTTCGGATTAATCATAGGCGTGAGGGCTATGGTAGCCCGCTACGTGGGAGCGGGTGATATGCCGGGAGCCAATCACGTTGCCGCGCAAGCCCTGATTCTCAGCGTTACCTGGGGCGCCCTGATGATGACCATCGGCATCCTGATGGCTAAACCTGTCATGGGGTTGTTCGGACTGGAGGCGGATGTCGTCACCGAGGGGATGTCCTACATGCGCGTCATGTTCGCCGGCTGGATAGCCATGGACATGTTGGTAATGGGGCTTTATATTATACAATCCTCGGGTGATACCATAAGGCCGCTGTTCATTGAAGCCCTGCTGAGGATTATCCACGTGACGCTTTGTCCCTTCCTCGTCCTTGGCCTGTGGGGATTCCCCCGCATGGGTGTAAGCGGGGCAGCCCTGAGCAATATAATATCCCAGGTTCTCGGGACACTTCTCGTTTTATGGCTCCTGTTTGGCGGTAAGACCCGGTTGCATATCTCCCGCAAAGATTTCCGCCTCGACCTCGATATCATCTGGCGTATGTTGAAAATCGGTGTTCCCGCTCTCGTTATGCACCTGCAGAGGTCATTCGGTAATTTCGTACTGACATGGCTGATAGCTCCCTTCGGTACTCTGGCCGTAGCCGCCCACAGCCTGGCTACCCGTGTGGAGATGTTCGTCATGCTGCCCGGCATGGGATTCGGACAGGGTGCCGGGGTGCTGGTGGGGCAGAACCTGGGCGCCCATCAGCCGAACCGGGCGGAGAGAAGCGCCTGGATGGCATTGGGTATTCTTGAGGTTGCTATGTTAGTCCTTTCGGGGGCTATCCTGCTGTGGGCGGAAAATATCATCGGCATTTTTACCACCGACCCCGATTTGATAAAAATCGGCGCTACGTTTATAAGAATAGCCTCGGCGGCTTTTGCGATTATCGGTTTTATCTCTGTCCTGCAGAGCTGCATCGCCGGCGCCGGGGATACTGTACCCAACATGATAATCAGCATTATCATGATATGGGCAATACAGATGCCGCTGGCCTTCATCCTGCCTAAAGTCACCGACCTCGGCGTCCTGGGCATACGCTGGGCGTTAGTCGGCGGCATGGCTGCCGGGGCAATAGCCTATACCACCTATTTCAGACTGGGAAGGTGGAAGCTCAAGAAGGTATAAAAGCCTTTATTAAAAACCGTAAAATTTAACGACGCTGTCCAGCGGGTCACGGGCGGTGCGGCTTTTATTTACCGGGTTATCCCGGTCGGGGTAGCCGATGGATATTCCCAGCGCGATGAGCTTATCCTCCGGTATATCCAGCACCTTCCTGATAATATCGGGATAAACCACGGCCTGAGCCTGGGCCACGGTGCCCAGTCCGTAATTAGTGGCCAGCAGCATAATGTTCTGCACCGCCGAGCCACAATCGTACAGTGACCAGGCGTTAATCCCCTTCGACTGCTGGAAGAAGGGCTTCCCCACCAGGAGATAGATACATGTCGAGGCGTCGTAGTGCCGGTAATTATCGAAAGTATGAGCTTCCCACTCTTCTTTGTTAAATTCTTTACGGCCCTTCGGCCGCAGGGCGCGGATACGCCCCATGTAAGGCTCGGGGAACTCGTACGGCCGGGGAACCTCGGGGTACGGCTCCTGAAGGCCTTTCTTTACAAAGCCTTCCTCTATCTCTTTCAGCTTCTCTCCGGTAGCTACGGCGAATTCCCAGGGCTGGGTATTGGCCCAGGACGGCGCCCGCAGCGCCTGTTCCATTATTTTCTTGATGGTATCCAGCGGGATGGGGTCGTGCTTGAAAGCCCGGAAAGACTTTCTCTCTCTGATAGCATCGATGACTTCCATCTCTTGTCTCTCCTCTCTCGGCTCAACTTGTCCTGCTCTATAATTAATTATCGGCATTTTCAATTCGTCAAGTCAAATCAGCCCGCCGCCGGCTACCCCTTACTATTCTGCTATTGACACTATCAGCCAAAGGACTTACCATATATACACTAACCCAGCGAGGTTTAAACACGCATGGGAATACTCAAACGCAATCAACCCGATGACGTCCTGTTTCTCCAGCCGGTACGCTTTGCCGACGAGAAATTACACCGGGGCAAGGTGAGAATGCTCTACTGCGATGCCTCCGGTAAGGTCTATTCCTCGATTATCAATCGTACCGTCTACGAACGCGCCCGTGATAACGCCGCCATTATGGCACAAAGCCGCAAGCCGTTTGCCACCATCGGCCTGGAGACAGGCCCCGGACGGTTCATCCCGGTAACTATAGAAATCGGAGACCAGGAAACATGGGCGCTGGAGCGCATCCTGGAGCATGCCCTTAAAAACGGTAAACTGCCGGACATACTCAAGAAGTATCTCAGACCGATGACAAGACTTGTTGAATCCGACCGTCAGTTCTTTATTTCCGAATACCGCAAACGCCGGCGCGGTGCCCCCACCGGAGTTACCCCCAGGATACTGGAAAGGCTGCCGTATTACCGGGAACAGGACATGGAAGTCTCCATGCCGATTTATAAAGCCGAACTCATCTATCCGCTTATCGTTCTGAAACCCCTCCCCACCGGGGAGCGTCCGCCGCATAATACCCGCAGTCTGCTGATTCTGGACAGTGACGGCGATATAGCTGTTATCAAGGTGCCTGCCGGACTAGTCCGCAAGATAGAGATGGAGATGGCGGAGCAAATCGGCAAGAAACGCGGTAGTACCTGCACGCTCATCTCGCAAAATGCGGAGGGTTACGTTTTGAGTTACATGTCCATAAGCCGGCAGCAGAAACAATCTCTGGAAGTGTTGACGAGATACTTTGAGGAGACCGGCAGCAGCAAACAGCGCGTTTCCCTGCTCGTTAAGACCTTACTCGCCCGGGCTAAAGACAGGGTGTCTTCTCCGGCCAGCTAAGCAGTACTCTGCCTAAGATTTTCCATCCTTATCAGGCGGTTTCTTTTTACCTTCACCCCCACCCCCGAATAACTTATCGCCATTGGGAACAACTCCATCCGTTCGCCCCTCCATATCCATGGTATGGAGCGCTGTTTTCCGTCCGAATTTCGGCATACTCGGCGAAAGAATCCAGGCATACAGCTGTGGCAGCGACGTCTTCTCCAGCAATAACACCAGTATCGAGGTAATCACGATACTGAAAAGAACCACGCCGTAGGTTACGTGCCTGATTGTTTCCCCACCGGCCACTCCCTGCTGTAACGGTATGCTGGCCAGCACCACCGCCGCCAGCCCCTTGGGCACCATGACCGCCATGACGGAAAAGTCTTTAGCCCCCATCGCCTGCCGCACGGATAGCTTTACCGCCGGTATGCGCAGGGCGAAAGCTACTGCCGTAAGTATCAGCCCGACGATGATAAGCCAGTTGCTGATAAGCTCCAGTGAGAGACCGAGATAAATGAAGAAAAAGGTCTTGAGCAGAAAGGCCACCTCGCTGAAGAATATCTTTTCTGTCTGGTTGAGGCCGACGGGCTCCTTCGCCGTCCACGATTTGAAAATCGGAATGCGTATCGTCTCGATATTCCCTATCGTCACCCCGAAAGCCAGAGCCGCGATGGCGCCGCTGAAACCCAGTGTCTCCACGATACCATAGATAACGAAAACGAAGGCTGGCGTGGTGAATATGGCGTTCTTGATGGCGCGTATCCGGTTGAGCAGCACCGACCATACGAGGGCGCCGATGATACCGAACACCAGGGCGACCAGGAACGAAGCGATAAGGTCGCCCGATACCGAGGCTATCTCGAACTTGCCGACCACATACGCCTGCACCAGCGCCACGGTAATCACGATGCTGAGAACATCGTTTACCGACGACTCTACCGAGAGCAGCGTGCTGGTCTCTTCTTTAATCCTTAACTGCCTGACGAGGGGTATAACCACCGCCTCCGAGGTGGAGCCGACAATCGCCCCCAGGATGAATGCCGGCAGCACTTCGAGGTCGGTCAGCCAGATAGCGAACCCGGCCACGACGGCCATCGTCAGGAAAAAGCAGAGAGGCGCCAGCGTCATCGCCCCACCCAGTGCTGCCCGCAGCATGCTTAGTCGCAGCGCCAGTCCGCTTTCGAAAAGGATGATAATCAACGTAACCGTCGTGAAGACCGGCCCCACCTCCCCGAACATCGTGGGTGACGCCAGCCCCAGCACCGGACCGACGCATATGCCGATGATAATCAGCAGAATGACATCGGGAATCCTGGTGCGACTGAAGATACTGGTGAATAGGTGCGCCAAGAATACCAGTATGCCCACAAAAGCGATTACCTGGGCTACATTCCCCATGTCCATTACCGTGAATTATGGCATTGACAGGGGCAAACTTCAAGTCGGCGGAGCTTCCGGGACAGGCCCCTATCCTTCCCTTTTCTTTTCTTCACTTCCCCCCTCGCTGTTATCTTTTCCCACTCATGCTACCCTCGTATCATCCTCTGCTTGTCCCGTGGGGTGCCTCTCCACTCCCATACCTGTCATTGCGGGGAAAATTGACAACTGGATGCAATAAATATAACATCAGAGGGAATAGCGATGAGGTATCAGGATACATTACCACAGGTTGAAATTGGGAATGTCCGGTAAGCTATATATTTAAGGAGGTTACTATGAAACCACTTCAAACCGATTTGTCGATTTACAGGAAATTCGACTTCGAGAGAACACCCGTGGGTGTCAAGTTCCTGCCCATCAGACCCGAAGGAATAGAACAGATGGACGGTAGTATGGCTTTATGCGAGATGATTAATGAAGCCCAGCAAAGAGGAACCCCGTTTTACATTGACAAAGACAATGAGGACTGCGCCGGGGCGATGATACTGGGAATGGTCGCCCCTGCGATGCACGCAGGAGGTGGGGAACTGGGGGTAAAATGGGGCATCTATCAAGAGGCACGCGTCAACGAAAGGCTGGTCGGGGGTTCGCCGAAAATGCCCCCGGGCAACATAAATTACGTCGTTTTTTCTCCACTGGAACAGATAACCTTCGAGCCTGACCTCCTGTTTCTTGTGGCCACGGTAAGCCAGGCGGAAATCGTGCTGAGGGCTCTGAGCTATTCGACCGGAGAAATATGGTCCAGCCAGGCAACTTCGGGTGGCGCCTGCGCCTACCTTTTCGCTTATCCGTACCTGAGCGGTAAGGTCAATTACGTAACCACCGGGCTGACCCTGGGTTTGAAAGGACGGAGGGTATACCCTGAAGGACGGCTTCTATTCTCCATCCCGTATGACTGGATACCCGTAATAACCCGAAATCTGGAGAAGATGGAATGGGTGCTGCCCGCCTACACGGATGACACCAGGGAACAGTTTCTGGCGCGACGTAAAGGAATATTCGAAGAGTTAGCCCGCGAGTTTGGGAATCCCGGCAAGAGCTAAGCGAGGGATAATTACTAAAAAATCGTGAAGAGTCGCCATATGAAAATAGACATATATTCCCACATCATGACCAAAAAATACACGGAGCTTTACGCCAGGAAAAATCCGGCGATAAAGCAGCGGATTGAGTACCGCAGCATCGCCGTGACCGACCTTGAAGTGCGTCTGCGCCTCATGAACAGGTATCCGGATGTTTTACAGGTATTGACCGTCGCCAATATCCCCCTGGAGACATTCGCCGAGAAGGCCGACGCTATCGAGCTGGCAAAAATCGCCAACGATGAGCTTGCCGAGCTTATAGACAGGTATCCGGATAAATTTATCGCCGGCGTAGCCGCCCTGCCCATGAACGATATCGACGCTTCCCTGGAAGAGGCCGACCGGGCTATTACGAAGCTGGGACTCAAAGGAGTGCAGATATACAGTCGCATCAACGGCGAGACCCTGGACAACCCCAAGTTCAAACCACTGTGGGAGAAAATGGCCGGACACGACCTGCCCATCTGGATTCACCCAGCATCGAACGATAACCTGGATAACGATATCGGCCTCTTTAGCTGGCCTTTCGAGACCTCTTCCGCCATGTTCCGCCTGGTTACCGCCGGCGTCTTTAACGACCACCCCGACCTTAAATTCATCGTCCACCACTGCGGGGCGATGGTGCCGTATTTCCAGAAGCGCGTCAGGTGGGTGCTGTCCCTCGCCCCCGGCCTTTTCCCCGATATCAAGAAGCCGGAGGAGCACTTCCGCAAGTTTTACACGGATACCGCCGTCTACGGCAACACGTCGTCGCTGATGTGCGGGTACGACTTCTACGGCCCCGACCATATTCTCTACGGCACGGACGCCCCGCTGGGTCCGAAGTTCGGCATGACCGGCGAGACCGCCGAATCCATCGAGCGCATGGACATCCCCGACGATGAGAAGGAGAAGATACTCTTCCGAAATGCGGTGGAGTTGTTAAACCTGCCGCACTAATTTTAGCCTACTCTTCCGCATTATTAACCGTCGTCGGAATCAGTTCGGAAAGTGCCGGGCGGATTTGAATCCCCTCGTTTAACTCGTCAATGTCTCCAAAAATATCTGTATTTTTCTAGTCTCCCTGGCAACGCAAAACGCCCGGAACGCACAGAACGCATGGTTCTTAATCTTGACATTAGGCGAATCTAGTGGTAGAAATATGACGGAAATCCCCCTTCGCCATAATATCAATATGAAAGACTCACCAAAAACAAAAAAACAGCTCATCGAAGAGCTACAGGAAGCGCGTCAGCGGCTTGACGCACTGGAAGCGCCAGAAGCCGAGCGCCAGCAGGCAGAGGAAGCACTAAGGGAGAGCGAGGAAAAGTACAGAACGCTGGTTGATAATTCCATCATTGGCATAGTGAATGTTGATTTATCCGGCAAAATCACCTACGTTAATAAAACTATACTGCAGAGTACCGGTTATTCCCGGGATGAGCTGGTGGGCAAGAATGGGTTCAGCATTGGTCTCATTCCCCCTGACACAATAAAGGTCTTGAGAAAGCGAATGAAGGAAAAGCTGCTGGGACAACCCCCCGGGCGTTTGGAGATACAGTTCAAGCGTAAGGACGGAGTATGGATATGGCTGCAACTAAGAGGCAGTTTACTCCGAATACGCAACATCCCGGTCGGCATCCAGATAGTCGGAGAGGACATAACCGAGTACAAGCGGGCAGAGGAGGCTTTAAGAGAATCCGAGGAGAAATTTTATAAAGCGTTCCATTCCAGCCCGCAGGCAATCATCATCACCACATTGAAGGACGGTAGATTTATCGAAGTTAATGACAGTCACCAGCGTATTACCGGCCACTCGCATAAAGAATTAATCGGCCGCACCAGTGCCGATATCGATGCCTGGGTATATCCGGGAGACCGCCGCAGGGTTATTAAGACGCTCAAAGAAAAAGGCCGCATTAATAATGAGGAAATAGAGTTCCGTAAAAAATCGGGCGAAACCTATACGGGTCTGTTCTCCGCCGAACTTATCAATATCGGCGGAGAAAAGTGTATCATTTCTTCGGTGTTGGACATCACGAACCGGAAGCAAATGGAGGAAGCTCTGGCTAACGAAGCAATACGGCGGCGTATCCTGGTCGATGAATCTCTAGACGGGATAGTTGTCCTCAATGAGAACGCCGGGGTTATTGAGGCAAACCAGCGCTTTGCCGAGATGCTCGGATACTCTCCCGATGAAGTCCGTGAGCTCCACACGTGGGATTGGGATACTCAATGGTCACGCGAGGAACTGCTCGAGATGGGACGGAATGTTGACGCGAAAGGTTTACGCCTGGAGACGCGTCACCGCTGCAAGGATGGCACGTTCATTGACGTTGATATCAGCATTAATGGGGCCGTGGTTGTGGGGCAAAAGCTTATCTTCTGTGTGTGCCGGGACGTCACGAAACGGAAGGAGATGGAGGAAGCGCTGCGCGAATCCGAGGAAAAGTTCTCCAAAGCCTTCCGTTCCAGTCCTGTATTCTTTGTCATAACCAGATTATCAGACGGTACGTTCTTGGACGTCAACGACAGTTTCACCCGCGCTACCGGATACACCCACGAAGAACTCATCGGCAACTCGTCCCTGGAAATGGGTATATGGGGAAAACCCGGAGACCGGGAGAAAATGCTCAAGCTGTTAAAGAAAAATGGCCGAGTTAGCAACGAGGAGTACGAACTCCGCACGAAATCGGGTGAGGTACGTACCATGCTCTTTTCGGCCGAGCAAATCATCCTTGGCCAGGAACTGTGTCTGCTTTGCGTTTCAACCGACATTACCGAATACAGGCAAATGGAAGCGCAGGCCCGCGAAGCCGAGTACCTGAGAGAACTTGATAGACTGCGTACGGAGCTGCTGGCCAATATCTCTCACGAGCTCCGCACACCCCTGGCCGGCATCAAGGGTTTCGCCACCATGCTCCTGGACTATGAAGACAGGTTGAAACACCATGAAAAGCGCGAGTACCTCCAGACCATCGATAAAAATACCGACCGCCTGGTAGAGCTTATCGAGCAACTGCTGGAAATGTCCCGCCTCGAAGCGGGAATGCTCTCCATAAATCTAAAGCCCGCCAGCATTCTCAAGCTTTGCCGGGACACTATTCACGAAGTACGCATCAGGTCAACTACCCATGAATTTACCCTGGACGTACCGCCGAAATTACCCAGGGCAAATGTTGATGCCAGGCGAATTCGGCAGGTCCTGGATAACATCATTGATAACTCCCTGAAATACTCCGAGGCAGGCACCGAAATTAACCTGGCCGTCCGCCCTGAAGGACGCGAGTTGTTGTTCACCGTCACCGACCACGGGGCAGGTATCCCGCCGCATGACCTGCCGCGGGTTTTCAACCGGATGTTTCGCTCCTCCAGAAAACCCGGGGTGGCCGGCGCCGGACTGGGTCTCTCCATATGCAAAGGACTGGTGGTGGCTCATGGAGGCAGAATCTGGATAGAAAGCGAAGAAGGTCAGGGAACCAGGTGCTTCTTTACCCTGCCCCTAGATAACGGAAAAGGGAAACCGACCTGATGAAAAAGCCCGATGATAACACCGTGCTGATCGTGGAGGATGAGGCTGATATCCGTACTTTCGCCTGCCGCGTTCTCCAACTTGAGGGTTATCGTTGTCTTGAGGCTGAAAACAGTGAAGAAACCTTCCGCTTCATAAGGGAAACTAAGGTCAATCTGGTGCTGCTGGACTTAAAACTGGCCGAAAATAACGGTTGGCTAATACTGGCTCGGTTGAAGAAAAACAAGGAAATGGCGTCGATTCCGGTAATTGTATCTACCGCTTCTTCCGGTGAACAGCAGCGGGTCTCTGCCCTTGAGATGGGTGCCGTAGAATACCTGGTTAAACCCCTCAGTGCCAACACGCTAAAGGAAGCCGTCGCCCGCATCCTGCCGCTTAAGTAATAACGCCCCCCTTTAAAACTTCCCCTTGAGTGCTTTATATGTATCCTCCAGTGCCTGCGGTACAATCCTGATATCGTCCAGGACGGGCACGAAATTGGTATCTCCCTGCCACCGGGGGACGATATGGCTGTGAAAATGGTCGTCGATGCCGGCCCCGGCCACTTTCCCCATGTTGGCTCCAATGTTAAAGCCACCCGGATGAAATTCTTCTCTCAGTACGCGGATGCTCCGGCTGACCAGTTCAAAATGCTCGTTCCGCTCTTCTTCCGTAAGTTCATCCAGAACGGGAGTATGACGGTATGGAGCCACCATCAGGTGACCGGGGTTATAAGGATAGCTATTCAACATGATGAAATTTTTTTCGCCTCGGTAAACAATATAATTCTGTGCGTCTTTTTCCTCTTTAGGTTTATCGCACAGAATGCACCCCTCCGGTTTATCCTGGAGGATATACTGTATACGCCACGGCGCCCAGATATGCTTCATAATATATTCTCCCTGCAGTTGCTATTTTAAGCGGCAACAGATACAGCCGTCAATTCTTACTCCTTAGCCCCGCCGCCCTCGCGGCATCTGCATCTTACTCTCATTCTACCACCTCCTCACCTCACTTGGCTTCAAACCAGCTATATGCTATAATTAACACTGAAATTCATAATTTACGCAAGGATAAAAACATGGCCGTCAAACCCGCGAAACCCGAAAAGCAAGTTAAAGACCTCCCGACCTTTATTGAAAACGTCAATAAAAAAGACAAACCTAACGGGAAGAAAATACGTTTTGCCTTTACCAAGCGTAAGAGATAGTAAACTATAGCTTTATCTTTTACGCTGTCGTCTTCTTATTGAAAACGGCTCATCCCCCGAAAAATCAGGTAAAAATATTTCTGGCGACTCCATACCCTGCAACCAACCGTTCTGGATTCCCAGCCTTTCTACTATCTTAACCACCCTGGCATACTCTTCAGGTAATATTTTCCTGTTCAGCTCTCTGTATTTGTAAGCACGATGTGCCGGATGGTACTGGGACATGATACCGACAGCCACATCAGGTGAAATTTCGCTAGCCAGCCATGTCAACGATTCCTCGCTGCCGGCGATATCATTGGGAAGTATCAGGTGACGTATTATCAGACCTTTCCGGGCGATGCCTTCGCCATCTACCTCCAGGTTGCCGACCTGCCGGTACATTTCCTTGATAGCGGCACGGGAGCTATCCGCATAATGACGTACCCGCGAGTATTTCCTGCCCATTTCGTTCGAAGCGTAACGTAAATCGGCGAGGTAAATGCTTATTATACCATCGAGCTCCCGCAGAGTCTTCAATGAATCGTAGCTGCTGGTGTTATAGACCAGCGGCAGCTTCAGTCCCATCGGCACCGCCTCCAGAACAGCCTGTACAATCTGGGGCACGAAGTGCGACGGCGTCACCAGATTGATATTATGGCACTTCAATCCGTCCTGTAGATAGAGCATGCGCTCCCCCAGCACACGGGTGCCGACCTCACAGTATTTCTGAGTTTCCGGGTCCTGGCTTATCTGGTAATTCTGGCAATAGACACACCGCAGGTTGCAGTTACCGAAGAATATTGTCCCCGACCCCCGGCTACCGGAAAGAACCGGCTCCTCGCCGTGGTGAGCGCCGACCGACGAGACAATCGGGAGGTAACCGGAATTACATGAGCCCACCTTCCCCTTTATTCGGTTAGCGCCGCATTCCCTCGGGCAGATATCACATTCTGCCAATCTCGCCTCGAGCCTCTTGGCACGATGTTCCAGTTCACCCGAATGGTACAGCGCTATATATCCCGGTTCATTATTCCCTGTCATGATGACAATGCGCAGATTTTATATAACTCCGCCACAATCCGTTTCAGGCAGCATTCAGATAACAGAAAGTGATAATTATTGTTTCTGCTGCTTCTGTATCTTAGCCCAGGTATCCCGGAGCGATACTATCCGATTGAATACCAGTTTTTCCGGAGACGAAACGGGGTCAACGCAAAAATATCCCTGCCTTTCAAACTGGTACCGATTTCCTGGTGGGGCTCCGGCAAGACTAGGTTCGACCCGACACGATGTCAATATCTCGAGGGAATCGGGGTTTATATAATCCCTGAAATCAGCGCCATCTTCCACGTTCGTAGGATCTTCCTTGTTGAACAATTTATCGTATAAACGTACTTCGGCTTCGATTGCATGCTCGGCTGAAACCCAGTGCAACGTGGATTTTACCTTGCGTCCGTCCGGGGAATTACCACCACACGTGGCGGGGTCATAAGTGCAGTGAACCTCGACCACCTCTCCGCTCTTTTCATCTTTCACCACACCCACGCAGGTAACAAAGTACGCATACCGCAGCCTCACTTCACGACCCGGCACCAGCCGGAAGTACTTCGGCGGTGCATCTTCACAGAAATCCTCCTGTTCAATATACAGAACACGCGAAAACGATACTTTTCTTGTACCTGCCGCAGGGTCCTCGGGGTTATTTACCGCATCGAATTCTTCCACCTGACCCTCCGGGTAGTTATCAATTATCAAACGTAGCGGTCGCAGCACCCCCATAACACGCTGTGCCCGCTGGTTTAAGTCCTCCCGGAGGCAGTATTCCAGAAAGGCCATATCGACGGTGCTATTCGTCTTGGCCACTCCTGTGCGCTGGCAGAAGTTCCGAATAGCCTCCGGCGTGTAGCCACGCCGGCGCAAACCGGAGAGGGTCGGCATACGCGGGTCGTCCCACCCGCGCACGAATCCTTCCCGTACCAATTGCAGCAACCTACGCTTACTCATGATGGTATAGTTAAGATTGAGTCTGGCAAACTCTATCTGTTGAGGATGATAGGCGCCCAACTCGTCCAGAAACCAGTCATAGAGAGGGCGGTGGTCTTCAAATTCCAGCGTACAGATGGAATGGGTAATTCCTTCAATGGAGTCCTCGAGGCCATGAGCCCAATCGTACATGGGATAGATACACCATTTATCGCCGGTGCGGGGGTGCCTGGCGTGCAGGATACGGTACATGACCGGATCACGCATATTCAGGTTGGGAGAGTTCATATCAATCTTTGCCCTGAGCACGCGTGAACCATCCGGGAATTCACCGGCACGCATGCGCTCAAATAAATCAAGGTTCTCCTTTACCGAACGCTCTCGGTAGGGACCTAGCCTGCCTGGTTCGGTCAGGGTACCGCGATAGTTCCTGATTTCCTCCGCGCTTAACTCATCGACGTATGCCTTGCCTGCCTCGATGAGTTGTACGGCGTATTTATACATCTGCTCGAAGTAGTCCGAGGCGTAGCATAGGCGGTTCTCCCAGTCGAACCACAGCCAGTGTATATCCCGTATGATGGAGTCGATATACTCCTGTTCTTCCTTGACAGGATTGGTGTCGTCGAATCGCAAATTGCAGAGGCCGTTGAACTCCTCGGCAATGCTGAAACTGATCCAGATAGCCTTGGCATGTCCGATGTGCAGGTAGCCGTTTGGTTCCGGTGGAAACCGGGTGTGTACGCGTCCACCGTACTTGTTCGTCAGAAGGTCCTGGCGGACAATATCCCTTATAAAGTCGCTCGCAGGTGTGGTTTTGTCTGTGGTCATTGGTCTCTATTGTCCTCCTTTTCTTCTAATCCCTTTCGGTTGCTTTCCAATTTGGTAATCGCGACCTTAATCCTTTTCAGACATTTTTCTTTACCAAGTACCGCCATAGTCTCAAAGAGGGGAGGGGTGGCGGTACGACCGGTGGTAGCCGTACGGAGCAGTCCGAAAAGCTGTCCCGTCTTGAGCCCCAAATCCCCGGCGAGAGGACGGAGCGTATCATCCAGCAGTTCATGGTCGAAGCTATCCAGTGAAGAGAGTCTTTCTTGAGCGGCTTTCAATGCCACTAACGAGGCTTCTGGAGTCATCTTCTTGCCTACCAGTAAAGAAGGTTCATATTCCGGCGTGTCTATAAAGAAGAAGCTGGCATAGACAGCTGCTTCCTCAAGCGTATTTATACGCTCCCGTATTAGCGGCATGATACGCCGGACATAGTCCGTATCCAGCGGCCGTTTTACCTGTTCAGGCAGGCCTTTCTCCAGGAAAGGGAGCGCCCGCTGCGCGAGGTCTTCTATATCAAGACTGCGGATATAAACCCCGTTCATCCATTCGAGCTTGTCGCGATTGAATACGGCGCTCGTTTTGCCGATTCTTTCCAGCGAGAAACTCGTAATAAGCTCCTGCCTGGTCATAAGCTCGGTTTTATCGTCGAGGGACCAGCCGATTAAGGCGATGAAGTTGAACATCGTTTCCGGCAGGTAGCCTTTCTCCCGAAATTCGAGGATGGAGACGTCGCCGTGACGTTTGCTGAGCTTGGCGCGGTCCGGCCCGACGATGAGGGGGTGGTGGACGTATAGCGGCGGCTCGTAGCCGAGGGCCTCATAAAGGAGAAGGTGCCGGGGGGTACTGGATAGCCACTCTTCGCCGCGAATGACATGGCTGATTTCCATGGCATGGTCGTCGACGACGCTGGCGAGGTGATAGGTGGGATAGCCGTCCGATTTGAGCATGACGAAGTCGTCGATGGTGGCGTGCTCGAAGGAGACGTCGCCGTAGATAAGGTCGTTGAAGCTGGTTTTGCCTTGCAGGGGGACCTTGAAGCGTACGACGGGGACGATGCCTTCGGCCTGTTTTTGCGCACGTTCCTGCGGGGTGAGGTCGCGGCAGTGGCGGTCGTAGCCGGATGGCTGCTTGCGGGTGGTTTGCTCCCGGCGCATCTGTTCGAGGCGTTCGGGGGAGCAGTAGCAGTAGTAGGCGTCGCCCTGGTCGACGAGTCGTTGGGCGGCTTCTTTATAGAGGTCGAGTCGTTGGGACTGATAGTAGGGAGCGTAGTCGCCGCCGATATCGGGTCCTTCGTCCCAGTCGAGGCCGAGCCAGCGGAGTCCTTCCATGATATAGTCGACGGCGCCTTCGACCTTGCGGGTGACATCGGTGTCCTCGATGCGGAGGATGAACCTGCCGCGGGCGTGGCGGGCGAGGAGCCAGTTGAACATGGCGGTGCGGATACCGCCGACGTGAGGGCGGCCGGTGGGACTGGGGGCGAAGCGGACTCTTACTGACCGGGGCATGGCATTCCTTTCTTACGAGTTCTACCAGACCATTTTAGCATCATGGGTGGAAAGATTCTAGACAGGGCGAAAATACGGTAAACAATTGGAGGGTAAAAGGGGGAATCTGGTGCGTGAATTGTTTTTAGAGTTATGTCATTTGCAATTTCCGCAACTGCATACGGGGTTTTAGGGGAGCGTAAAATTGCGACACGGGAGGGTTGACTTTTATGGTGTGAATTGTTTTGGGAAATCAATTATTTGAAAAAGTGGGGTTTTGTCGCGGGGGGGGGGTACAGAAAGGGGATAAGAAAAGCATTACTTTTTTAGAGTTATGATGAAATATGACAACCTTTCCTTGATTTGACCACATTAAAGAACTATAATCAAAGTAGACATCTTGACAAATATAACTTTACAGGTTATAATGATATGTATCAATATATATATTACACAAAAAATAGTGGCCGACAACCAGCAGTAAAATTCAGAGATAGACAGCCAAAAAATATTAAAGCCGATATCGATGCTAAGGTCAGGAAATTAAAAGAAAACGGTGTTGACGTTCTCATTAACACGGCTATGGTAAGCTGGCTCGGCACAAAAGACCTATATGAATTGCGTAATAGGGGACTTGGGTGGAGAGTAGCTTTTTATTTTGATAGAGGAATCAACACATTCGTACTATTATGTGGATTTAAGAAACAAAGTAATTTACAGCCTTCAGATATTGATCAAGCTAGACGTTATTTAAAAGAATATCTTAGTGGGAGGGATTGAATTATGGTCCGAACGCCGGATGAGGACTTAAAAAGAGAATTACAAGACCCGGAATATGTAAAACTGTATGGTGCTTCAGACTGCAAAGCGGAAATTGCCATCACGCTTTGTATAGCAAGACAGGCTTCGGGAAAGACACAGAAGGAGGTGGCAGACTCAATGAGTCTCAGCCAACCATACATCGCTAAATTGGAGGGAGGGGAGGCAAACCCCACAATTGGCACTATCGGTAGCATACTAGCTGTGCTCGGCCGTAGATTGGACACAAATACTGTGCCTTTAATCCCAGAGCCAGCACCAATGAATATCAATACATGGTCTGCAGCTGGCATAAATGCAAGTGACTTAGTAGGTGTACGTATTGGTCAACAGGAACCATCCATTGACCAATGTGCGGCTAACGATTACGGTTACTATAATGCAGCAGTAACAGCAATTATTTGGCCTCCACCTGAGGCAGAAGAACATCGGGCTAAAATCACTGTAGGAGGTACTGTTTAATGAACTTATCGCAAAATATGAAGAATGAGTTGACTAATGAAATTAACTTCGTCGTCAAGAAAATGAGGGATACCAGTTCTCCAGTTGAAAAACTATATTTCTTTAGTGCTCTATATGCCATAACTCAAAGAATAATAAACTTCGAATACGACCCAGAAGTAACTTTTATCCATCAGGTATTGCAACATGTCTACAACACGGTTAATAGCAGGATTACAATGATAACAACCGGCCAGCAAGCACAAGTAGGTATACCTGATAATTTATTTACTAGTCTAGAAAATTCGCTCGCAGAACTGGTATTTAATATTGAAAAGGGAACGAAGATTTATCCACAACTTCAAACAATGGTGAATCTTGCCTATAGCACGACTGGTAATGGTTACTATTTGTATTTGAAAGGTATGTTGAAAGTTTAACTTATAAAGTCTCTATTGTTGAAGGCCCCTCATTACTGAGGGGCCTTTTCTGCATTCGGTTACTTTATTTGATATTTCATCTTGTATATTATTCTGAAGCTAACAGATGCATTTTCAGGGTATAGGGCATAAGATGACACTAACGGGTTCCGGTGAGGTGCACAATTCATTGGGGAGTCTATGACTGT
>Ga0315543_1000502_pt1 | contig 47588 bp, 52 predicted proteins | sample SalMarSW160210MG_2_FD_203098 | JGI IMG/M metagenome (GOLD analysis project Ga0315543, IMG submission 203098) | Salt marsh sediment microbial communities from the Plum Island Ecosystem LTER, Massachusetts, United States - Salt Marsh Sediment SW1601-210 ...
CTTCACATCCCAAACCTTCACAATAACACTCTCACCAAAATTCAAAAATTCTTGCATCTCATTTTTATTAACATAACGCGGAACTTCAGCCACCGACAAAAACGCATTCTGTGCCCCGCCAAAATCAATCAACCACCCATTAAAAGTAATGTCAACAATTGTCCCAATAATCGTATTCCCACGTCGAGGATAATAAGCTCCTGAAACAGGCACAACACGAATATGCTTTTCAAAAATATTCACAATCCCATAACGCTCAGCAACAACATCAGCCCCATCACGATAAGCACCATCGCCAGGCAAAAACTCATTCCCTGAAACTATCGTCTCACCAGGAACCACAATTTGTCTTTTTTCCTTAACCATTTTATTCATCGAGATAATCTATAATCAAATGACACCCACCGGCGCCCAAATTTTTCTCGTATAACCAACCCTAAGAAAAACGCTTTATAAATTTTTCGGAGAACCTTAAGCTATTTTTACCAGGAATCCTGGTAAAACAAAGATTTAAGAATAATAAAATTTTGTTAACACAATGAGAATTCATTTACCAGCAGGGGCCTGGATTGGAAACATAAATAGTTTTTTAAAATCTTTAGACACAACAAATGAAAGTGAATTAATTGTAACTTCCCATGAGAAATGGGTTTCTTTACATCCTTTTGTTTTATGCATGATTGTAGCACTAGGACTCAAACTAAAAGATAAAAAAAATTTACATTTCAATAAAATGGAAGCAAAATCAAAGCATTATTTAGAGAGGATGGGAGTTTTTAGATTATTAAATTTAGATTCAGAAATGAATATAAAAAAACATGAAGAATCAGGGAAATTAATTCCAATACAAATAATTAAAAGCTCTAATCAACTTGAAGAATTTATAAGAAACTTAATCCCTCTTCTTCATAGACCAGACAAGTCCCAATCAATAGAATACGTTATCAGCGAATTAGTAAGAAATGTTCTTGAACATTCTTATTCAGAAAAAGGAGCGATTGTCTGTGCACAGTATTACCCCAAGCAAAACAAAATAAGAATAGGAGTTGTAGATATAGGGATAGGTATTAAAAAATCTTTAAGTAATAATTATTGCCCAAAAAATGATCTAGAAGCAATTTCTTTAGCATTACAGCCAGGAATAACAGGGACTACAAGGAGGATAGGGGGTAGTGAACAAAATGCAGGAGCAGGTTTGTTTTTCATCAAATCTTTAATTAAATTAAGCAAAGATTTTTTTCTAATTTACAGTGGAAATTCAATGTATAAATTATTAAAGACCCCTAAAAATCAAACAATAAAATTTGTATCCAACCCAATGAATGATCATCATTCTGTCGAGGAAGATCTCCCCAATTGGAAAGGAACGGTTGTAGCAATAGATTTATGTCTAAATGAAGATATAGATTTCGATAATTTTTTAGATAAGATTAGAGCAGTTTATTCAAAAACAAGAAAAGAATTAAATAAAAAAAGATACAGAAGGCCAAAATTTATTTGAGATGGAAATAAAACTTTTTGAAAAAACAGGAAGATTTGCTGAAAACAAAGACACTGCAAGAGAAATAAGGATTTCACAAATACTTCCAAATTTAAAAAGAAAAAAAGAAGTTATATTAAATTTTGAAAAAATAGAATCAGCAACGCAATCTTTTGTACATGCATTAATAAGCGATGCTATAAGAGAATTTGGAATAGAAGCATTAAATAATTTAAAATTTAAAAATTGCGACGAAACAATAAAAAAAATAATAAATATAGTTTATGAATATATGCAAACAGAATATTAGTCCACCTAAATCTCCAAAACAATCTTCCTACTTCAACTCTTCCGACATCACACTCCCACTAGTAGCAGAATTAATCCTATCATAAAAATCCATAACCAACCCAGCCGGAACCTCAACCACAACTTCCAAATCTCCATTATTTTTCCAGTCCTCCGAAACCATAAACTCCTTCACAATCCCATAAGCCTTCCCAGTATGAACAGCCGGAACAACCAACCGAACCTTCTTAACCTCAATTTTCACCGGCAGCACCCTCGCCAACTGATCAATAATCTCGCCAACCTGCGACTCAATCGGTTTATTCTTTACATTAACATGTGCCTCACCCAAAGCCTTCATAATCCTATCCGGAGTATACGGACGACCTTCAGGCGACACAGCATTCCTAACCAAAAAATCAACAACTTGCTTATACCTCACATCATGCCCAGCCTTCATCGACTCCGCCGTCCGCACAACCTCCCCGCTCTTGATAATTTTCTCAGCAACTTCCATAACATCAGAACTCTCAAACGCCTCCTCTAAATCCTCAGCCGAAGCGTGCTCTCCCGCTTTCAAATTATAAAAAACAGCATTCGTCAAAAGTGCCGAACCAACATCGCCCTCGCCCTTCCGAACCCGCAACGCCTCATCCAAATCCACAAGTATCTCAAAATGCTTCCCCCCCCTCTTCACCCTCGCCATCGTTTGTGTCATACCAAAATAAAGAGCTAAGCTTTATTAACATTTCTACAATAGAAAATAAAATAACGGCCCAACATCGCCCAAAGACCATACTGAGCTTATATCAATATTAATTAGTTCTTCATCTTTAAATATCTTCCCAAAAAAATCCGTATCATCCGTGCTCGTCCGTGGCTAATTTTTCTCTACCTTACTACCACTCATCTTCTCAATCCCCTTCTCGCTCAAAACCCCGACATCAAATCTATCAATATTAAAATTATCCCCATGAATTTCCCTAAAAACATTCAAAGCCAGATCAACACCCTCTTTCGAAGTCATCCCATCTTTATACCTCTCTCTCAACAACTTCTTAATCTTCTCATCATCTTCCCCAATTACATTTGCCTTGTATCTCAAATAATTCCCAGTAATATCCGTCGTATATAAAGTAGGTCCACCATCGACCCCAGCAAACATCATCGAAACACCAAAAGGTCTCGCCCCGCCATACTGCGTAAACTGTTGCTTAATATCCGCAACATCCCGAACAATAGCCTCCGTACTCGGTGGCGAATCATAAGTTACCCGATGCTGCTGCGCCAAAATCCTCGCCTTCTCAATCAAAATCCTAGCATCAGAAGTAATCCCTGCAAACACAACCATAATAAATTCATCAATCTCGTTAATCCGATTCGCCGACTCCTCAACTAACAATCGATCCTTCTGTCTTCTGTCGGCAACAATCACAACACTATCCTTGCAAACAATCCCAATCGAAGCAGAACCCAATCTAACAATTTTCTCCGCATATTCTACCTGGAGTATATGCCCGTCAGGTGCGAACATTGTTGCCGACCGATCATACCCCATCTGCTGATGCTGAATATCTTCCATGATATAACCCCAGAAATTACCTTAATAAGCTTTATTGTTCCATACTTCAACCAAAACTCATTCTACGAACGAAGTGCTCTACAAGTTCAACAGCATCGAACGTTCTACAAGGACAAAGCCCGTTCTACAAGCAAAGCGTTCTACCTCAGTCCTTTCAATGTCCCCGAAACTTTTTCAATTCTAATTCCATCAAAAGACAAAGCCGCCCGAACATCCTCTAACGAGTTCACTAAACAACTCCCAATAATTTTCGCCCCAAATTTCCCGACAAACATATAAGCAGATTTCCCAAATCCCAAAACCCCGATATATTCCAAAATAGCTTTCTCAACTTTCTCATTGGAAGCATTAACTAAAAAATATCTTCTCTTATCTCGCGCCGACGGCTTAAGTTTTAATCTTTTTCCCATCTTTCTTCTTACCTTTTCCCTTACCTTTCAAGCCTTTTAATTTCTTTCGATTCAACCTAATAACAACAAAAACAATTCCGGCCAAAACCACAACCAAAACCACAACAATCCACAAATAGTTCCCAACAACCTCAACTTTAGTTTCAACAACATCTTTATCGATAGTCTTAATAATCTTAATATCAATCGGCTCATTAATCAACTGAATCGTCAACTCCGCCTCGTCCCCAACAATAGCATCAAGCTTCACAAACAAATCATAATAAATTGGCGACGTCAAATTCAATTTAGCAGATTGTCCAACTCCCAACTTCAAATTAATCGGCTCACTCTCAATAGTTAAATTAACATAATCAACTCCAATATCATTAATACTCAACAAATGTCGTCCGCCCACAAAATCAAAAATACTAAAATTAATTTTATCATCTTTTTTCAATTTTTGAGTATAGCCAGCCCCAATCTCATTGATCCCAATCTCATAAGTTTTTGGCGTCGAAGAAATACTTGCCGAACTACCGCCACCACCGGAGGAACTAATTGGAATTATAACTGCACTCGTCGTAAAACTATCAGAACTATTAACACAATTCCAAGCCCTATCACAAGAAGTCGCAACATAATTATAAATCGTCGAAGACGAAAGTCCAGAAATCACAATTGAATGGCTCATCACATAACTGCTATGATTACTCCAAGAACCACTATTAATAGAAACAGAAGAATTCGCGGACTCATTCGTCATCCAACTTATCGTCGCACCAGAGCTACTAACGCTTTCACCAAGTTCGCTAATCACCGGCGCACTCACATCAAAAACAATACTATAATTAGAACCACCCCAAGATTCGTTCGACGCATTATTTATTCCCAAACAATTCCACGAATAATTCCCTTCATCGACAAAACTATAATTAAAAATACTCATATTACTAAATCCAGAAATATTCTTCGTCGAACTATTAATCAATCCCCAACTCGAGTTCCATAAATAAAAAGTCACATTCGCCAATTCATAATTAGAATCCGAAACAATCTGACAGCTAAAATTTGTATCATTAACATTAGTATACTTATTATCCTCAGGCGACAACAGCGTCGTCGAAATCCCACCAATAGTCAAACTAAAATTAACAGAAGCATAAGCCGAATTCCCAATAGCATCAACACAGAAACAGTTCCATTCATAATTACCAAACGACATATTGGTCACACTAAAACTCGTTACATTCGCTGTCCCGCTCAAATTATTAGTTGAACTATTAACCAACCCCCCACTTGAATTCCACAAATAAAAAGTCACATTCGCCAACTGCCAGTCCGTCGCATTGCAAATAAAGGTTTGATTTTTCGTGATGTTTATTTTATTATTCGTCGGCAACACAAGTGTGACATTCGGAGCAATATTATCAAGAGACAAAATAGCATCATAAACATTTATTCGGGAGAAATTTAATCCAGAAGAAGAATCATAAATTTGTTTGCCGGTATTATACAAAATATTTTCAATCTCCGACGGAGTTTCACTTTGTCTGGTCAATTTTAACATCTGCTTAATAATTGCAATTGCTCCGGACACCATCGGCGTCGCCATAGAAGTGCCAACCATTTCATCATAATTTTCTGAATAAGTATTAGTGCTATTAATGCAGCTACTATTTGTTAAACAAACTTCATAAGTCGGCATTGTTGAATTGATAAAAGCTCCTGGGGCCAAAAGTTTGAGCAAGAAATTTCTATTTGTAAAACAAGTTATATTATCAAGGAAGAAGTTTGAATCGTTACAAACACTCGGATAACTTATTGTCCCAGAAACATTCTCGTCGTAAGTTGCCCCGACAGAAATTACATTAGACAAACAGGCAGGAGCCCCAAGATATCCATTTGCTGCATCATTACCCGAAGCAGCAACGACAGAAATATTTTTATCAACTGCACTCTGAACAGCATCATAAGTATTTGGAAAATCAGAATCACAATAAGTAGAGTTTAAATAAGAATTTCCAAATTGGTCAGTAAATCCCAAACTCATGCTTATTACCGAAATATTAAACTCTGCAGAATGATTAACGCACCAGTCTATTCCATCAACTATACTATTACTTGTTGAATCTCCATTATCAGCAAAAACTTTAATCGCAACAATTTTTGAATCTGGAGCCATTCCTTTTATTTTTCCATTAGCAGCGACGATACCTGCAACATGAGTTCCATGCCCGTTATGGTCCAAAGGGTCAAAATCATTATCGCCAAAATCCCAACCGCCAATAATTTTTAAACAATTCCTCGCCAAAAATTCTGAAGTATTGCATCCTCCCAAATCTGGGTGAGTATAATCTACTCCAGTATCGAGAATGCAAACGGCTTGTCCGTTTCCAGTTAAATTAAGATTACCAATCTTTAAATCCCATGACAAATCCGCACCAGTTATATTTGTGTCTTCTATCATTAAAGAGACTACATTATATATTTTCTCTGTTATTACATTAGGGTCATTAAGCAATTCTTCATATTCAGATTGTGTTACATTAACAGTTAAAATATTTATATCATGATTCGCCTTTGCTTTATTTGTAATAATATTAACATTGTTGTTAAGAGTTTTCATAGACAAAATTCGCAAATGATTTTGATTGCTCACACATTTAACCATCACCTTAAAATTTGAATTACTCTCACCCCCACCAACAAAACCCCCTCCCGACACAACCCCAACAACCAACACAAGCAAAATAAAACTAACCCAGAGTTTTCTCATTCCATTTCACCTCACAATTCCCGTCGACAAATGCACAATTTCCCACTCCACAATCCATCGTCCCACCACGGCATTCTTGAGTGCACATAGTCATGCTACAATTCGGAGCACTACTTTCCAAAACACACGAAGAAGCATGACAACAACTCGCAGGAACACATTTTTGAATTCCTTCAAAAGAACAATCTCCCCTAAAAAAATCCCACTCCTCACATTCCTGCCCGTCGGCAGAAACACAATATCCTATCTGCCCCCCGTCCTCATCTCTTATTTCTAATTTATTACCTTGATTAACGCAATAAACAGATGCAGGGTTCGCCGTCTGAGAAATATTATTTACAAGATTTTTCTCATTAGTAAAATCATAATTTCTTACAAACCAAAAAAATCCCACAACTAACAAAACTATAATTACAACAACCAACCCAATCAAACCTTTTTTATTCATAACAAGTTAAATTCCAGCAAGGTTAAAAACATTACTACAATAATTTAAAAACTCAAACCACTAACATATAATTAAATGGTGAAAATATACACAGTTGGCGGGTTCTCAGAAGTCGGAAAAAATATGGTAGTAGTCGAACTCGAAGAAGACGCGTTTATTTTCGATGAAGGCTTCTTTCTTCCAGCAATAGTCTCAATGAACGAACGAGATAAAATTATGACCGAACGAAAACTAAAATCAATCAATGCAATCCCAGAAGATTCTGTCATAAAAAAAATCAAACACAAAATCCGAGCACAATTTGTCAGCCACGCTCACCTCGACCACGTCGGCGCAATCCCATTTTTATCCGACAAATACAAAGCTCCGGTCTACGGAACCCCATTCACAATCCAAGTCCTCAACTCCCTACTCAGCGACAATAACATAGTTCTTCGAAACAAAATCTATACAATCAAACCAAACACAACTTTTTATGTCAGGGGCAAAACCAAAAAATACAAAATTGATTTCATAAACATCACTCACTCAACCGCACAATGTCTCATGATTGCAATACATACATCAAAGGGAGCAATACTATACGCAAATGATTTCAAACTCGACGATACCCCAGTGTTCGGACTAAAACCAAACTATAAAAGACTAAGAGAAATCGCCAAAGAAGGAGTTCTTGTATTTATCGTCGACTCATTATATTCCGGTTCAGAAAGAAAAACTCCATCAGAAAAAATTGCGAGAGCATTGCTCCAAGAAGTTCTCTTGACAATTCAAAACAGAAACGCAGGAATGATTGTAACAACATTCTCATCACACATCGCGCGACTAAAATCAATCGTCGAATTCGGCAAAAAACTAAATCGAGAAGTCGTTTTTCTAGGAAGAAGTCTCGACAAATATTCAACAGCAGCAAAAAATGTAGGCATAGCGCCATTTCTCAATGATATAAAAATATCAAAATACCGACGACAAGTCGAAAAAACATTACACAAAGTAGAAATAAAAAGAAAAGATTATATGATTGTTTGCACAGGACACCAGGGCGAACCTGGCTCAATCCTCGAAAGATTATCCAGACACGACCTTCCATTCAAATTAAATCGCGACGACAACATCATTTTTTCATCAAGCGTAATCCCAACTCCAATCAATAAAGAACAATTTGCAAAAATGGAAAATCGTCTAAAAAAAAGTAAACCAAGAATTTTCAGAGATGCCCATGTTTCAGGTCACGCAGGAAGAGAGGACCTCCGAGACATAGTACACATAATTAACCCACAACATATAATCCCAGCACACGGCGGTCTCGACAAAACGAAACCAATGGCAGAATTATCAAAAGAACTCGGATACAAACTCGGCAAACAATGTCATTTAATGCAAGATGGAGGCATACTAAAATTGTAGCACCAGAAATGCCCGATAGAGAACAGGAATTAATTGGAGGATTACAAAACGCATTATTAAGAGGAGAAAGTATAGCCAAAGCCAAGCAAAGTTTCATCAGCGCAGGATATAAACCACAAGAAATCGAAGCAGCAGCTCAAAATATAAACATAACTTCAAAAATCGCTCAGCAAACATCAGCCTCACTAAACCCAATAAAACAACAATCACAATCATCTACAACGACACCAAAGCCAAATCAAAAAAAACAAATATCAAAAAAATTTCTAATAATATTAATATCAATAGCAGTATTAATTCTCATTAGCACAGCACTGCTCGGACTTTTCTGGGACAAAATATTCTAAAATGGAAATTTATCAAACAGCCGAAGACTCATACTTCTTCGCGAACTTTCTAAAAAAATATCTCAAAAGCCTACAACCCAACACCCACTACCCAACACCCACATTTTTATCTTCAATAAAAATGTTAGACATGGGCACTGGCTCAGGTATCCTATCAGAAACAGCCTCAAAATTCCTAAACAAAAAAAATATAACCCCAATAGACATCAACCTAAAATCGGTAAAACTCCTAAAACAAAAAGGATTCAAAGCAATAAAATCCAACTTATTCAAAAACATTCCATTACCAACAACCAAAAACCAAAAACCAACAACATCAAATCGTTTCGATTTGATAGTATTCAACGCTCCCTATCTCCCCTTCGATAAAAAAGAACCAAAAGATTCACAACTTGCAACAACCGGCGGCAAACACGGCGACGAAATTTCAATCAAATTCCTAAGACAAGCAAAAAAACATTTAACCAAAAACGGCAAAATATTCCTCCTAATCTCAACCCTAACCCCAATAAACAGAATAAAAAAATACAACCCAAAAATCGTCGCCAAGAAAAAAATATTTATGGAAGAATTGTTAATCCTACAATTTCAAAACTAAACCCCAATAATCCTTATAAACAAACCAGAATTTTACTAACCATGACAAAATTCGCACACTTAGCAGACTGCCACCTCGGAAGCTGGCGCCAAGAAGAACTCCAAAAACTAAACTTCCAATCCTTCAAAAAAATAATCGAATTATGTATTCAAGAAAAAGTAGACTTTATTCTAATTGCCGGCGACCTCTTCGACTCAGCATACCCACCAATCGAAATCCTAAAAGAATCTTTCGCAGAATTCAAAAAACTCCACGACGCCAAAATCCCAGTATACCTAATCGCCGGCTCACACGACTTCTCAGCCTCAGGAAAGACATTTTTAGACGTTCTAGAAAAAGCAGGCTTCTGTAAGAATATCGAGAACTGGGAATATCAAAAAGACGGAAAAATAAAATTAAAACCACAAATGCACGACGACATAGCAATCTACGGATATCCCGGCAGAAAATCCGGAATGGAAATCGAAGACCTCCAAAAAATCTATTTCGAATCAATACATCCATTCACAATCTTAATGATTCACACAACAATCAAAGATGTAATCGGGACAATCCCAATGGATTCAATCGAAAAACACAAACTCCCGCTATCAAACTACTATGCAATGGGGCACATCCACCAAATCTTTGAAACAAGAGAAGACAACTCATGCTATATTTATCCTGGCCCGACATTTCCAAACAACTTCCAAGAACTAACAGATTTAAAATATGGAAGTTTCCAATTATGCGAAATCACCAACGGAAAAATAAAAACACAAAACATCAAAATTCCAATAAAAGAAGTTGTTTCAATCGAAATCGAAATCACAAATGCACTAATAGCAACACAAAAAATAATATCGGAATTAGATAAACACAATTTAAATAACAAAATTGTTTTATTAAAACTAAGAGGAGTTTTAACTCAAGGGAAAACCGGCGACATTAGATTTAATGAAATAGAAGAATTCATAAAAAAGAAACAAGCATACATTTTCCTCAGAAACATTTCTTCAATCAAAGTCCAAGAATCAGAGTTTGAAATGGAATCATCCCTAACAGATAATATCGAAAATATCGAACGAAAAATTTTGAATGAATACTCGCAAAAAAATCCAACAAATTTCAATAAATATTTACCACAACTAATAACAGCGCTCTCTATAGAAAAAAATGAAGACGAAAAAATTACAATCTACGAAGACAGACTATTATCAGAACTAAAAAATATTTTGGAGATAACCCAAATATTATAATGCTATTCAAAAAATTAACCATACAAAACATTAGAAGCTACAAAAATCTCACAATTGAATTTCCAAAAGGCTCTGTTCTTTTGGCTGGGGACATAGGCTCAGGAAAAACATCAGTCCTTCTCGGATTACAATTCGCACTCTTCGGATTACAACCAGGACAAAAAGGAACATCAATTCTAAGACAAGGAACAGATGCGGCATATGTACAATTAGATATAGATATCGACGGAAAAACAATAATATTAGAAAGAACAATAAAAAAATCATCAAACGGCAGTATAACACAAGATTCCAACATCATTACAATTGGCACAAAAAGAGAAGAACTTTCAACATCAGAAATGAAAGATAGAATAATTAAACTTCTAAATTATCCAAAAGAATTCATAAAAAAATCAAATCTTCTCTACAAATTCACCGTCTATACTCCCCAAGAAGAAATGAAATCAATTATACAAGAAAAACCCGAAGTTAGGCTCGACACATTAAGACACATTTTCGGCATTGATCGTTACAAAAAAATCAAAGAAAATTCTCAAATTCTTTTACAGAAAATCAAAGAAACAATAAAAATCAAAGAAATTTTTGCTTCAGAATTAAATCTTTTTAAAGAAAAATTTACATTAGAAAACGAAAAAAAAATAATATTAACAAAAGAAATCAACAACCTAAAATTAGAACACCAAAATATCATTCTAATAAAACAAAAATCCGAAGAAAAATTAACATCAAGTCAAAAAACAATCGACAAGGAAAGAGAATTAAAATCAGAATTAATAAAAACAAATTTACTTATTCAAAGCAAAAGAGAATTAGAAAATCGAATTAAAAAAGAAATAATGTTAATGCAAAAACAAATTTATGAAAAAATAGATTTTTCAGAAGAAAAATTAAAAACAATAATAAAACTAGTTGAAAAACACAGACAAACCTTAGAAGAAAAAAACTTAAAATTTTTTAAGATATCCTCGCAGATATCGGTTTTAAATTCCCAAAAAGAAAGACCTCTAAAACTTAGAGAACAAATAATCTCCATAGAAAATTGCCCGACCTGTTTCCAATCAGTTGGACAAGAACACAAAAACAAAATCGCAAAACGAATGCAATTCGACATAGAAGAAATAAACAGAGAACTAGAACAAAAAATCCAGCAAAAACAATCCATAATCAAAGAAATAGAAACAGAAAAAGAATTAGTTAGAGAGTATGAAACAGATAAAAGTAATTTACAGCAAAACAAAATAAAAGCCGAACATCAAAAAATAATCGAAATAAAAATCAAAAGCGACGCATTTGTCCTCGACATAACATTAAATGAGACAAAAGAACTCCAAAATAAAGCAGAACAAATTCAAACAAAAATTCAAACCTTTAACGAATCTCAAAAAATTTTTGACAAAGCAAAAAAAGAAGCACAAGAAATAAATGAAATATTTAGAAAAAAAGAAATTATAATAGCAACAAAAAACAAAGAGTTAGAGTTATTAAAAATAAGATTAAAAGAATTATCAGATGAAATAAAAGATAAAGAAAAAATTAGAAATCAAATCAATCACCTACGGGAATTACAAGATTGGCTTCAAGAAAAATTCATCACAATGATAAATCTCACAGAAAAAAACGTTATGGTAAAACTTCGAAACGAATTTTCAAACATTTTCGCCGAATGGTTCTCGATGCTAGTATCAGATTCTTTATCAGTAAGATTAAACGAAGATTTTACTCCGATAATTACAAATCAAGATTATGAAATCGATTATGCCTTTCTCTCAGGAGGCGAACGAACAGCAATAGCATTAGCATATAGACTTTCCTTAAACAAAGTTCTCAATTCTATGCTCTCGCAAATCAAAACAAAGAATGTCGTAATCCTCGACGAACCAACAGACGGATTCGCAACCGAACAAATAGACAAAATGCGAGATATTTTCGAACAACTAAAAGCCGAACAAACAATCCTTGTCTCTCACGAAGAAAAAATCGAAAGCTTCGTCGACCACGTAATCCGAATCAAGAAAGACGGGATATCCAGAATAGAAAATCAATAATCTTATCTCACCAGAGATACCTACTGGACAAAACCAAGTTTTTAAAAACATCCAATAACCTTAAAAACCAATTTTATCCATTACATATATGGAAGTTAAAATCATAAAAGACGGAAAAAACGAACTTGACATAGAATTATCAAGCTTAACAATCGCAGAAGTTCTCCGGGTTTACTTAAACAAAGAAGGCGCAAAACTCGCCGCATGGAAACGCGACCACCCAACAAAAAACCCAATCCTCCACATCGAAGCTGACAACCCAAAAAAACTTCTAAAAAAAGCAATCGCAACACTCGAAAAAGAAATCGATAAAACCGTCGACGAATTCAAAAAACTAAAGTGATTACTTCTCAAACTTTCCCAACTTCTTCAAATCACTAAACGGAAACGGCTTCTCATTTGTCTCAAAAGTCAAGTACCTAACATAAATATAAACTTCGCTGTTCCAATATTCACAAAATTCCGCAAGCCCTTTATCTCTTTTCCCATTAAACAAAACCACAAACCAGTTCGCAATCGCCAAAACAATAACCAACACTTTCCAAATTCCCAAAATCACTCCACTAACTATTCCAACCAAAATTCTCCATAACAACTCAACCCTCTCCGACTTCCTCACCATATACTTTAATAGCTACTCACTATATAAATATATTTAATCAACAATATACCTAAAACACAATGAAAGAATTAATTGCAAAAATTCACGAATTAGGTATAATCCAACCTGGAGACCATATACTTCGAGCAGGAGAAAAAACTAATTTTTATATTGACATAAAAGCGGGATATAGAGATCCAGAATTTCTTCCACTTTGCGCCCAGTCCCTTCATAACATTGTACCAGCAAATACAACCTGTGTTGCAGGAATAGGGATAGGAGGCATCCCAATAGCTACTGCCTATCACCTCATTTATCATATTCCACTATCCCCAATCAGAAACACACAAAAAGATTATGGAATGGAAAAACAAATTGAAGGCTACATACCAACAACCGATGATTATGTAACAATACTTGATGATGTATTCACTACCGGCTCATCAATCACAGCTACAGCAGAAATTCTAAAAAGATTTGGAGTAAAAAATATCCAAGCATGCGTTATAGTAGAAAGAGCAAGCCCAAACCTCGAATTTCCAGTAAGTTCAATACTAACCTTGAAGGACCTAATCAAATGACCAATAAAATCTCAGCCGGCTCATACGAACTAAACACCTTCCTCCAAGGCGGCTACGAAACCGACATCATCACGACCCTCTACGGCCCCGGCGGCTCAGGCAAATCAAACCTCTGCGTCATCGTCGCAACATCCCAAGCCAGAAAAGGAAACAAAGTAATATTCATCGATACCGAGGGTGGATTCTCAACCGAACGTTTCAAACAAATTCACCAAGGCACAAAAGAAGAAATCGATGCCGCCCTTCAAAGCATTTTTCTCTTAAAGCCAACCTCGTTCACAGAACAAGAAAAAGCCTTCAACCAAATGCTTAAACACGTCAAAAAAGAAAACATATCATTAATTATAATAGACAGCATCGCAATGCTCTACCGACTCGAACTCGGCGAAGCGATACAATCAAAAAACAACGAAAAAATTTCAGAAGTAAACCGAAAACTTGCAAAACAACTAAGAACCTTAAACGAAATCGCAAGAAAACAAAATATCCCAGTAATCGTAACAAACCAAGTCTACTCCCAATTCTTACCTAAAAGCAAACAGCTAATAGCTAATAGCGACGGAACGCTAGAGCGTTCCGTTTCCATGGTCGGCGGCGACCTCCTAAAATACTGGTCCAAATGCCTAATCGAACTCAAAGGCTACAACAACAAAAGAAAACTCATCCTAAAAAAACACCGCTCTCTCCCAGTCAAAGAATTAGCATTCGAAATTATCAACACCGGAATAAGAAAACGCGGACTATTTTAACTTAGAACACTTAAGACAACTTTTTTCTCTTTGGCTGGAACGTTCGTCACATAACCTCTATCTAAGAATTCAGTAACTCTTCCATCTCCAATATAAACCGAAACTCTAGAATTTCCATTGGGCATTCCAGGAACATCTCCATGCCAAGCATCATCCTCACATTCTCTTTTGCCACTAAAAACATAAGGAGAAACCATAAATCTATTTTCATTAAAACCAGGTTCTCTAGTTTTAGTATTAAAGAAACACTTCTTCTCCCATTTTCCTTCAATATTTGTTCTCAGTCTCTTAACCGGAACTACCAAATACCTAAAAGTTCTATCCATTTCAAATCGGGCTTCGCCATCAATAACTCCAATATCCTCAGGGACATCTCCATTAGCAGAAAGAATATATCCCCCCTGATTCGCATTAGCATAACGAATAAATCTTCTCACTCTAGGCGAAAAATCAAGCGCACCTCTACCATCAGAACCTCCATTAAAACATCTTAAGCAATAATCAAAAACCGGATTCTCTTGGGCAGCATATCCCCTATTAACCATCAACCCATTAATTCTAATCTCATGTAATCTTCTCGCTTCTAACAATTCTCTTGAAGCTCCAGCCGCATCGGGATTTCTCTCAACCACCCGAACACGTTGATATAAACCAATCAGACCAGCCAAATCTCCAAGGTCACTTTTCATAAAATGCCAAGGGGCGACTTATTTATAAGAATTATTATAATTAAATATGCTATGTCTAATTCTCAACAACCTTCCCATCCTCATCAACCTTAATCTCACCACTCGCAATCTTCGCCTTAAACTCTTCCTTCTTCTTCGTCAACTCCGCATTCGACGGACACGCCGGATTAAAACAAAACCTCCAAGGCGCCCCACCTTTCTTGAACGCCGCAACCTTCGGAAACCCACACTCCTCACACATCTCCAACTCCTCTGTCCTCTGTCCTCTGTCCTCTGTCGTCTGTCTTCTCGCGGGGCGCATAGCACCACGCGGCGGCAAAGAATAAATCGTCTTGCACTCCGGATAAGCATCACACGAAACAAAATATCTCCCAAATTTTTTCCCATACATAACCCTCAACTTCCCTTTATGACAAACTGGACACTCGCTCATTGTATTCGCCTCCTTCTCCTGCTCCCAAACAACCGCATTCGCATCAGCAAGTGACTTCCCCATCTTATCCAAATTAGCGCTCATCCCCTCGGCAATCTTCGTCACAACAACCTTCGCCTCATCCAAAATTTTCTTCTCACCTTTCTTCAACTTATCAAGCTCCGACACCCCGACACCCCGAATACCGAATACCGACTCGAGCTTCTCTAATTCTTCAGTCATAGCTCGAGTAAGCTTCTCATCCAAAATAATCGGCGAATATTTCTCAAGCGTTTCTTCCATTCTCATCCCCAACTCCGTAACCTCAATACTCTTCTCCCTAACATAACCCCGAGAATACAAAGTCTCAACAATCGCCGCCCGAGTCGCCTTCGTCCCCAAATTCCTCTTCTCCAACTCCTTAACCAACGACGCAGCAGAATATCTTCTTGGCGGTTTCGTCTCTTTCTCCTCGGTCCGAATCTCCAAAACATCAACATCCCCATTCATCGTCGGAACCTTCGACTCCTTAGTCCCATGCGGATAAACATTCATCCAACCCTTCTCTTTAATTTGCACTCCCTTCGCACCAAAATCCAAACCATTCACAACAACCTTAATCCTCTTATTCTCAACCAAAGCCGAATCACAAAAACAAGCAATAAACCGCTTAACAATCAAATCATAAATTTTCTTATCCCTCTCAGGAATTTTCTTAGCTTCACCAGTAGGATAAATCGCAGGATGCGCCGGGTCAACCTTAGTCCCCTCGGTCGGTTTCGAATTCACCGCATATTTCACAGCCGTCGTATACTTCTTCAAATTCTTCAAAATCTTATCATACCCAATCGACGCATCATACTTCTGGCTCGAAGTCCTCGGATACGAAATCGCCCCAGCCAAATACAAATTCTGCGCCGCCTTCAAAGTCTGCGTCGGAGTAAACCCACAATTCTTGTACGCCTCAGTCTGCAGCGTCGTCAAATCAAAAGGAACAGGCGCCTTAACTTCATCGTCACTAATCTTCGTAGAAGCAACACCTTTCTTCCCCTGCAAATGCTTAAACTTCAACAACTCACTCTCTTTAAAAATATCCTTCGGATGCTTCACCTCAACTCTCTGCCCCTTCGAATCCTGAACCTGCAAAAACACATTCCAATACGGCTCCGACTCAAAATCCCGAATCTCTTTCTCCCTGTCCGCAACAATCTTCAACGCCGGCCCCTGAACCCGACCAATCGACAAAATCCTAAAAGTCCCAGTCGAGCTCAACGCCTTCATTAAACCCCGCGACAAATTAATCCCATAAAACCAATCAATATAATGTCGAGTCTCCCCCGCAATCGCCGCGCCCCAATTAAGCGTCGGCAACAAATTCTCAAACGACTTATCCAACGCCTCCTTCGTCAACAAAGAAAACTTCATCCTTTTAGCATCCTTCTTTCCACAAACAAACCGCACAACATTCCAACCAATCACCTCTCCCTCGACATCAAAGTCCGTTGCAACAATAAACTCATCACATTCCTTCGCCAACTTTTTCAAAACTCTCAAATACTTCTCAGTAAAAGCCCCACCCTTCTTATTATAAGACGCCCTCCACTCAACCTCAAAATTAGGAAACGGCCCCCTCTTCGCAATCTGCTGAATCCCAAACAAATGCCCAACCGCACATCCAATAATATATCTCCGACTTCCCTTGTAAAACTCATAATACGAAACCTTATCCTTATTCGTAATCTTCTCATCAGTCGCCCCACTCAAAGCCGCCGCTATCTTCTCCGCCGCCGCCGGTTTCTCTGTAATAATCAAGGTCGCATTCTTCTTAACCATACCAATACAAAAAACACATACTATAAGAATATTTCGCACCATCACAAAGATTTAATAAACTTCCTCGCTTGGAAAAATTATGGAAATCATTTTCATCAAACACGCCCTCTTTAGAATGAAAAAAAGAAAATTAACAAAAGATGAAGTTATCAATTCCATTAAATATCCAGAAAACACCTCCAAAAAAGATGGAAAATTTTACGTTCAGAAAAACATCGATAAGGCGAATATAGAAATCGTATACGAGAAAGATAAATATATAAAGGTTATAACTGCCTACTATATATAATGGAAATCACCTTCGACAAAGACGCAGACGCAGTATACATAGAATTCTCTAGTGGCGACTTCGCATCAAACAAAAAAATGGACGACAACACAATTTTAGATTTAGACGAAAAAGGAAATATTCTAGGAATAGAACTTTTGAACGTAAGCAAAAGAATCCCAAAGAACTTTCTTTCAGAAGTCAACGTAAAGAACCTAATTTGTTAATAAATCTTTAAAATTCATAATACGAAACCTTATCCTTGTTCGTAATCTTCTCATCAGTCGCACTACTCAAAGCCGCCGCTATCTTCTCCGCCGCCGCCGGCTTCTCCGTAATTATCAAAGTCGCATTTTTCTCTTTCGCCATTACATTAAACCAAATTAAGGAGACTTTTAATATTTCCTAATCTCTAAAAAAATCAACCAACACCTTCAACCCCTCACTAAAATCCCCACCCACTCCCAAATTATGCCCCGCCCCTTTAACAACATACAACTTACCATTAGAAAAAAACTTCACCGCCCTTCTCGCCGCATCAGGTTCCACAGCTTCATCCTCATCCCCCTGAATAATCAAAGTCGGAATCCGAACTTCCCCCGCTCTATCATACATAGAATAAGGATAAGATTTTTCAATAAAATCAAACGTTACATCAAATTTTTCATTATTCTTATTAAAATAAAGAACAACACCATTTTCCTTAAATTCTTCCAACTTCTCTTCTCCATATTTCCAAATAACATGCTCCTTGTGATCAACAACAGGAACCCTCAAAACCATTCTTTTGATTTCAGGATGACTAAGAGCAACAGCAAAAACAACCAATCCCCCATAACTCCCTCCAATCAAGCTAATCTCCTTATACCCCAACCCCTTACAATAACTAATCGCCGCCTCAACTTGCTTAACATAATTAGGAATACATGCCCCAGTCTCAAAATCCAACTCGGACTCCCCCTGATTATCCAAATCTATCCTCAAAGCATTAACCCCAACCTTATTCAATTCCCTCGAAATATCCACCGCCCCAGTCTCCTTGTTCGAACTAAAACCATGCACAACAATCACAATCTTAGAACTATCATCAACCTTGTGCAAAACCCCACAAATTCTCCCAATCTCACCATTAAAAAATACCTTCGTCTCAGTCATCACCATATCAAAAACACATACTATAAGAATATTTCCCTAAATCTCCAAAATCTTCCCCTTCCGTCCAACCTGCACAACCCGAGTCTTCCCAATCTTATCCTCAATCCCCTCGCCCTCATGAATATGCGCCGCAATCAACAAATCAGGCTTAAACTCATCAACAGCGTCCCGAATAACATCATCCCCAGGAATCCCAGAAAACTCCGCCTTCGTCCCAGCCGCGTGCAAATGCGAAACCAAAATCTTCTTCCCCGCCTTCATCCTCCCAAAATTCCGCTTAATTTCCGCCAAGTCCCCACCATCCAAACTCAACTTCCAATTCGGATTCCCAATCCCAACAATCCCAACACCACCATAATTCACATAATAATTATGAATACTCTTCGCCTCTTTCTTCAACATCTCATGCTCCTCATCAAAATCACAGTTCCCCGGCACAAATATAACCTTCTGCCCCGCCTTTCGAAACGGCTCCAAAATCCCAGGCTCCCCCTCGCTATACCCATAAATATCCCCGGCCAAAACAACAAGGTCAACTTTATTCTTCTTCGCCTTCATAGATAATTTTTTAGCAATATCTAAACTCCCATGTAAATCCGCAGCAGCTAATATTCTAAGTTTCCCAACCATACAACAAACACATAAAACAATTATAAAAACTTTCCCAAAAGCGCGGACGAACCGCGCAACACTTAAGCTAACACCGAATAGCGAACACCGAACAGCTAGCGAAACGCGTTCCCATGCAAATCTGCCGCAGCCAAAATCCTAAGCTTCTTCTCCATAAAAAACTCAACCAACATTCTTTTAAATCTCTTACTATATCAATTAACATGAACCTCAAACAAATAAAAAACTGGAACGTCGAAATAGAAAACGAAATCACATCTAATTGGAAAAAGAAAGACCTTTTCAAATTCAATCCAAAAACAAAAAAGAAAATCTACTCAATCGACACACCTCCCCCATACGTCAACACCCCAATCCACATGGGCCATGCCGTCACATACTGCTTCATGGATTTCTTCGCACGATACCGACGAATGAAAGGTGAAGAAGTCTTATTCCCCCTCGGCTTAGATAGAAACGGACTCCCAATCGAAATGGCAACCGAAAAAAAATTCAAAGCATCCCCATTCAAAGTCGGAAGAAAAAAATTCGTAGAACTATGTGAACAACTATTAAGCGAAGCCTCAGCCGAATCAATCGACTCATTCGCGAAACTCGGAATCTCATTCTCCTCCTACAAAGACGACGGGAAAATCGGCGCAATCTATAACACCGACTCCCCAGAATACAGAACACTAACCCAGTCAACCTTCATCGACCTATACAAAAAAGGACTAATCTACGAAGATGCAAGGATTAACAACTGGGACCCAAAACTCCGAACAACAATCGCCGACTCAGAAATCGACTACGAAGAAATCCAATCAACCTTCAACGACATTAAATGGGAAGTCAAAGAAACTAAAGAAGAAATAATAATCGGAACAACACGACCAGAACTAATCGCAACATGCGGAATGGTAATCTATAATCCAGAAGACAAAAGATACAAGCATCTCGACGGCAAAACAGCAATCTCCCCAATCTTCAAAAAAGAAATCCCAATCAAATCACACCCATCAGCCCAAATCGACAAAGGCACCGGCATCGCAATGATGTGCTCAATGGGAGACCTAACTGATATCCAGTTCTTCCGAGAAATGAAACTAATCCCACAAATCGCAATCGAGCAAAACGGAAGAATGAACGAAAAAGCCGGAATCCTAAAAGGACTAAAAGTCAAAGAAGCAAGAGAAAAAATAATCGAATTAATCAAAGAAAAAGGACTCCTCGTAAAACAAGAACAAATCACACATCGAACCCCAATCTCCGAACGCTCAAATGCCGAAATCGAATTCATCGAAATGCCAGAATTCTACCTAAAACAAATAGAATTCAAAAACGACATCCGAAAAATAATCAAGGATATAAACTTCTATCCAAAAAACTCAAAAAAAATCCTAGACTCTTGGATAGACTCAATCTCAATCGACTGGCCAATATCAAGAAGAAGATATTACGCAACTCCAATCCCATTATGGTATTCAGAAAATCTAATAGCATTAGCACCACAAGGAAAATATGCCGAACCATGGAAACAACTACCACCAAAAGACGCAGAAGTTATAGACACCAAAACAAAAAAAATATTAGGAACCGTCGCAGACTTCCCAAAAAATAAATGGACAGGCGAAGAAAGAGTTCTCGACACCTGGTTCGACTCATCAATCTCAGAACTCAACATGCTCAAGTATAAATCCGACAATACATTTTTCAAAAAAACATACCCAGCGACGCTGAGACCACAAGGAAAAGAAATCGTAAGAACATGGCTCTACTACACAATTCTCCGAGGCTTCCTTGAAACAAAAAAATCCTGCTTCAAAGACATCTGGATTCACCAACACATCTTAGACGAGAACGGCCGAAAAATGTCAAAATCATTAGGCAATGCAATCGACCCACAAGAAATTCTAAAAGAAGACGGAGCCGAAGCACTAAGATTTTGGGCAGCAACTGAAGGCGACCTTTCTAAAGGCGACTTCACCTGCTCAAAAGAAAAAATCAAAGCTGAAAAAAAATCTCTAAACAAATTACTAAACATTTCAAAATTCGTAATGATGTTCGATAAACCAAAAAACAAACCAACACTAACAAAATTAGACCAACTCTTCATCAATCACATCGAAGACCTAACACAAACCACAGACAAATCCTACCAAGTTTACGATTTCAATCATCCAGCACAAAATCTCAGAAAATTTTTATGGGACACATTCGCATCCAACTACATCGAACTCGTAAAAAACCGAGCCTACAACGAAAATAAAAACTTCACAAACGAAGAATCAACCTCGGCAAAATACACACTACACTTCATCCTAGAAAGACTACTAACCCTCCTTTACCCAATCATCCCACAAATCACGACGCTAATCGCCAAAGAAAAAAATATAGACCTTCTAAAATCAGAATGGCCAAAAACAAAACCAACAAATAATAACCAACAAATAATAAACAAATTAACAGATTTCAATTCTCAAATCTGGAAAACAAAAAAAGAAAAAGGTATATCTCTACGAAACCCAATCGCAGGAATCAAAATCCCTAAAGAATTGCAAGAATTCGAAAAAGACCTGAAAACATGCCACAACATCTAACTCTAAAGTGACAACAACCAAAAACTTTATAAACAAAAAATCCTCCAATATCACATGGCAAACCTAAACATAGATATCCCCGCAACAAATGGATTAAGAATTATACAAGCAGATTTATCTATGTATCAAAGGGTAAATGATTTTCTAATCGGAAGATTTGGTAAAGATTCACCAGGATACAAAACAATCATGAACTCCGGATTCAATATAGAAAACGCCACAGGCTCAAGTCTACCCTTCGTAATAGCAACAACAGAACTCCTAAAAGGAACAAATATAGCAACCCTATCCCTAGAAGACGCAGTAAGAATAATCGCCCATGGGCAAGCCAACAATATAAACCCATTCGAAGGAATATACGCCGACATAAAAGAAGCAATACTTTACTCAAACGATGTATCCCAACCATCAACTAACTTAGCAGGTATAGCAAAAAACCAAGGTAATATATCTTACGACTCAGAAAACCCAGCAAGATTTATCGGATTAAGAATAGCCGAAGCAAATACCAAACAAGGATACAAATTTGTAGAAACAGATGAAACACAAATAATCATAGACCCAAGATTCGCCTATTCAAATAACGAAAAAAAAATAGAGTTTGATGGTACTAAGATTAAAGTTTTTACAAAACGGACCGGATTGTCGAGGCTATATGTGGGCGACGGCAACCTGATCGTCTGGAACGACAATCTCGCGGATTCGGGCGGCGATGGCCGGGTGGGGCTGGTTCACGCCGAAGGCGTCGGCTCGAAAAAATAGGTTAATATATATTTTAGAATACAACAATAATTAAAAGCCTAAAATTCTTCAAAAAACCCCTAGTCTGGGACTAGGCCACATGCCCCTTTATTAGAACTCTTAAATGAGTCAGTAAAATTCAATGACAACAATTAGTAATTGAAACATCATGAATATTGAAGCCATGGTGGTAATCGGTAAAGAGGCTATCATTATTGTCGAGGCTTTATGCGGACGACGGCAACCTGGACGCCAGGAACGACAATCTCGCGAATACGAACTCCGACCTCGGAATAGCCAATCTCTTGGGCAAATATATGAAATCTCACAAAAACAAATCAAAAATTATATCATTATCAAAAGGAGTAGACTTCGTAGGATTCAGAAACTACTACTACTTTAAGTTACTAAGACAAAGAAACATAAAGGGTATGAAAAGAAAAATACAACTATTTCACAACAATCACATTCCTACAAACGAAATCTTAGAAATATTTCAAGGCTGGCAAGCACATGTGAAGTCAGCCAATACTTATAACCTAAGAAAGCACCTAACCCAAACTTTAAAACTCCCCCTTCTCTAATATTAAAATGAACACAAATAAAAAAATAACAAAGCCGAACAAGTCATACTAACAGCTAATGGCTAACAGCTAATAGCTACGACGGAGTCGCAAATGGACGAAACACAAAAATTTGAACTAGAAACTTTAGTAGAAGAACTCGAAGGTTACCGAGGCCGACACACAGAACTAATCACAGTAATGGTCCCAGCCGGAGCAACGCTAACCCAAACAACAAAACAACTCGAAGACGAAAAGGGAACAGCAACAAACATCAAATCAGCAGGCACACGAAAAAACGTAATCAATGCTTTAGAAAGAGCCACGCGAAAATTAAAAGAAATCGGACGAACCCCGCCAAACGGACTCGCAGTTTTCTCGGGTAACATAACAAAAGATGGGAAAGAGTCCTTAGAAGTCTGGGCAATAGAACCGCCAAAAAAACTCAAAGTAAAAATCTACAGATGCGACCAAGCATTCGTCCTCGACCCACTAAAAGAAATGCTCGAAACAGAAGAAATTTACGGACTTTTAATAATCGAGCGAAACGAAGCATCAATAGGAATCCTCGACGGCAAACACATCAAACTCCTACAAAACATGACTTCAGGAATCCCGGGGAAAACACGAGCTGGCGGGCAATCATCTCAAAGGTTCGCACGAATCCGAGAATCAATGACAAAAGAATTTTTCAAACGAGTAGCAGAACACATGAAAACATATTTCTGGGACAATAAAAAACTAAAAGGAATATTAGTCGGCGGGCCAATCCCAACAAAAGACGAATTCCTAGACCAAGGACAACTCGCAACAGCCCTAAAAGAAAAAGTAATCGCAATAAAAGATTTGGGCGGAACAGGAATGCACGGATTAGAAGAACTCGTCGAACTCTGCCAAGACGTTCTCTCCGAACAAGAAATCACAAAACAAAGACAAATCCTCGACCTCTTCTTCGAAAAACTCGCGAAAGAACCAAACAAAGTTTCATACGGCGAAGCCGAAGTAGAAGACAGATTAAATCGAGGCGCAGTCGAAAAACTAATCATATCAAAATCACTCCCTAAAGAAAAAATAAAATTCTTAGAAAAACTCGCACAAGCATCATCAACAGAAATCCACCTCGTCACAAAAGAAACTGCCGAAGGAGTTCAATTCGACAACCTCGGCGGGACCGGAGCAATTCTAAGATTCGAAATCCACGACTAACCTCATACAACACTAAATCTTTTAAAACTTCATTTACAATGACTTATATGAAAAATCAAGAATCCGACACTCAACATTTAACAGCTAACAGCTCCCCATTAATAACCGAATCAACAGCAAAAGAAATTGAAAACGAATTCGAAAACAAAGAAAAAGATTCAGAAGAAAAAGTCGAAGCCGCACTTTTCATCGCAGGTCGATACCTAAATCTCCAAGAACTCATCGTGCTCACGGACATAAATCCAATAATGCTCAAAGAAATCCTCCACCGATTAGAAAAAAAATATTCACACGGCGTTCTTAGATTAATCAGTCGAAGCAACTCATGGAAGATGGACGTCGCAGAAAAATATCATTATCTAATTAACAAATTAGCGACGGGCTCAGCCGAATTCACAAAAGCCGAACAAGAAACCCTCGCAATCATCGCCTACAAACAGCCAATAAAACAATCAGTCATAATCAAAATCCGAGGCAACAAATCCTACGACCACATAAAAAAATTCCGACAATTAGGCCTAATTACAACAAAACGAGAAGGACATACTTTAATCCTAAATCTCTCAGAAGAATTCTATGAATATTTTAATGTACACAAGAAGGAGACATTAAAGCAATGAAATTATTAATAATTAAGTCACCTGTTGCCTCGCACAGAACAGAGGAACAATAATGGAAGTCGTAGTCACAATCTATCTATTAATAATGTTCGTAGCAATATACATCCTATCCCTGTTCTCAATTCTAACAATAAAGAACCACAAAAAACTCTACGACGCCCCAAAACCAGACAGAGACTACTCGATATCCATAGTAATCCCATGCTACAACGAAGGTTCAACAATAATAAACAACCTAAAAGCCCTACTCTCCCAAAACTACTTAGCACTAAAAAAAATAATAGTCGTAGACGACAGCTCAACCGACAACTCATTCAGCATAGTCAAGAAATTCGCCAAGAATCACCCAAAAATAAAAGTGGTTCAAACCCCAAAAAACACAGGAAACGCCGCAGGAGCCAAAAACTTTGGGGCAAAATTCATCAAAACAGAATTAATAGGCTTCAGTGATGCAGATTCATTCCCAGAAAAAGACGCAATCTCAAAAATGGTTGGATTCTTTAACGACCAAAACATGGGAGCCGTCACATCATTCGTCCCAATCCGAAACCGAAACGCAACATATCTCACAAAAATCCAATCCCTCGAATACATGTTCATCGGCTTCTTCCGAAAGCTCTTGGACTTCGTAGACGCAGTCTACGTAACAAACGGCCCACTAAGTATTTACAGAACAACATTTTTCAATAATATAAACGGCTTCGATGAAAAATCAATGACAGAAGACATCGAAATAACATGGCACATGATAAGCAAAGATTACGCAACGGCAATGTCCCTCGCCGCAAGAGTCTCAACAGACGCCCCATCTAAAATCAAACCATGGTTTAGACAACGAACCCGCTGGGGAATCGGCGGACTACAAACAATATCAAAATACAAAAAATTCTTTTTCCGAAAAGGATTATTCGGCGCATTCATTCTCCCATTCGTCGTCGTCAGCATCGTCCTAAGTATCTTCACATTCCTATTCTCAGTCTACCTAATTTCAAAATCCCTAATCACAATGGCTCTAACAACATTAAAATCAACAACATACAACGCACCGATTTTCAACTTCGCCGACTTCTCATATCACCCATCAGTCCTAATTTTCTACCTAATAATCCTATTCATAACATCAATGATTTTCTATCACTACATCCTAAAGAAAACTAAATACGAAGAAAAATTCTCTATCAAAAGGTTTTTTAACATGCTCTTTTACTTAATAATATACGGAACACTATATCCAATCGTTTGGTTCAAGGCAATATACAGATACATAGTAGGAGACTATAACTGGAGATAATGGCAAACAACAAACATTCATTTTGGCAAGCACTAATAGTCGCCCTAATAATATTCTGGTCAGGCATTTTAATCGGAATATTCTTCGAGGACTCAAGAGTCGCAGAAATAACAGCATTCTACTCAGACGCCGAAACAAGCATTTCCGATTTCAAAATGGCTTCCGACCTAATCTTCAATGAAAATATGGAATGTTCTCGTTTAAACGAAGAAGCAACAATATTCGCAAATAGAATTTATGAAGAAGCAAAAAAACTCGAACAATACGACAACTCAAACAAAATCACCAACAGAGTCATACCCCTTCACAAAAGATATGACCTTCTAAGAACAATTCTCTGGGAAAAAATAGTAGAAAACAAAGAACAATGCTCCGAACCAGTCAACACAATAATTTATCTTTACAAATACAAATCAGAAGACGTCGAAACAATATCAACCCAAAAAACAATAAGCAACTACCTCACCGAGATCAAAAAACAAAACCCAGACATAATCTTAATCCCAATAGCAACTGACATGGACATACTCTCCTTAGACATCCTCAAAGAAAAATACAACATAACTCAAACCCCAACAATTATTATAAATGAAAAATATATCATAAGCGACCTCAACAATCTCAACCAAATCCAACCCTTCCTAAATTAATATACTCAATCACATATTTCTTTAAAAATAACTTTCTACCTCTAATTTCATGAAATGCGCAGTCTGCAAACAAACATCAAACGAAATCAAACTTTTCGAAGGAATCCTCAGTGCCGAAATGGTAAACATCTGCAAAGAATGTGCCGAAAAAGAAAGAATCCCAATAATCCAAAAACCATCCGAATCACAACTCAACAAAGCCGACGAAAAATATACAGTCCGCGAACGAATGGAAATAATGTCAGGTATGCGAGACAGAACAGAAATCAGTGAAGACCAAACAATTACCCAAGGTAACCTCGCAAAACTCAGAATTCCTCCAAAAAAACAATTTCACGAAGACATCCTCGACAATTATTACTGGACCCTCAATATTGCTCGTCGAAGAAAAAAATTAACAATCAATCAACTCGCCAATCAAACTCAAATCCCAATAGAAACAATCCAAGCAATCGAAAAAGGAAAAATCCCAAAAGACTTCGAACCAATCTTCGCAAAACTCGAATTATTCCTCGACATCAAACTTTTAAAGAACCACAAAACAAAGATTAATTTCACGCGAACAAAAGATGAAGAACAAGAAATCCTAAAACAAGTCCAAGAAAAAATGGACCTACCAAAGTTAGATAAAATAGAAAACAAAGAACAAATATTAAAACAGAAAAAAGAAAAATTAGACAAACTATCAAGAGGCGAAATTGACTTCTCAAAAACACAAGACATCTCAAACGTAACTCTCAATGACTTGGTTGAAATGAAAAAAGCAAGAGAGAAACAAGAATCTCGAAGAAAATCAAAAGCCCAAGAAGAAGCCCTACTTGGCGATGACTTGGAACTCGACGAACTTTAACAATAACCAAACCCCCAGAGAAGTTGAGCCCTTCCGGATTCCACAAATCCGAGCTTTCCCACAAAGTGAGCCCTTCCGGCACAGCAGAGCATCCCTCTTCGATATCACCCGAGATATCTTAAGCGCCCCGGCCTGGGCTCATAAACCAAACCTTCTTCAAGCAACTTCTTAACTTCAACATTAATCGCATCCGGACTCGCCTCAATATCCATAATAATCGAATCAACATCAATCCCGCCATCAGCCTCAGCCGCTTTAATCTTATCCATAATACTACTCTTTAACCCCAAACTTTCGACAGGCACATCCTTTCTAGCATTCTGAATTTCCAACTTCCGAACCAACAACCATCGCGCATCAACTTTCTTCACAATCTCAGCAATCACATACAACTCCCCATTCCACTCCCGAACATTCCCAACAATCTGCAACGTATCCCCCTGCACAATATCCCGAAACATCTCGACATCCTCTCCAAACGCCTTCAACTTAAACTGCCCCGACGCATCATCAACCGTCAACGTTGCGTATTTCCTCTCCCCCTCTTGTACAAACTTGTCAACACAATTCGCAATAACATTAACCCTCACAACCCTTTGCCCCGTTTGATGTTTACTATCCAACGGGGTCCCCCGCTCAATCTCTAAAAACAAAAATTTCCCCTCGCTAATCATAGGTCGCCCTTTCAAAATATCCCCAATCCGCAACTTAAACGCAACATTCCTCTTTCGAACCTCCGTCCCAACCGACACCGCATTTTCCATCAGATGAAATGAATCACAGGGTTTATAAGAATTTATGAGATTGAGTTAGACAAACAACACCAAAACCTATTTAAACCAAACACATCTAACATAAACATATACGCTCATCCTTGCTTTGCAAGGGATGAGCATTTTTAATATGAAAAGAGTTGCCATATTTATTGATGGAAACAACTTCTATTACGGCCTAAGAAAAATATACGGAAAAAACAAAAATCTAAAAGATTTCAATTTCCAAAAATTCACAAACTTTCTCGCAAGAAACGAGAAAGTCGTAGCAATCTATTATTACAATGCCCAGCTAGATAGAGAATTCAATCTATCAAAATTCAAGAGCCAAAAAGAATTCTTCAAAAAATTAAAATCAATCCCAAATTTCAACCTAGTATTATGCAGACTATTAAAAAGAAACATAACAGGAACAAACAAACATTACTACATAATCAAAGAAGACGACATCCACATGGCAGTAGATATGGTCGACGGCTCAGTATACGACATTTTCGATACAGCAATTATAGTGTCCGGAGACGGAGATTTCGTCCCAGCTGTAAAGTCTGTCCAACGAAGAAACAAGGAAGTAGAAAATGTTTATTTCAACAAAAGCTCCTCGAGAAATCTAAAAGACCACTGCAACAAATCATTAGAGATAACAAAAGAAATATTAGATAGATTCTTCAATAATTAAAGTCCCTTCAAAATATCCCCAATCCGCAACTTAAACGCGACATTCCTCTTCCGAATCTCCGCCCCAACCGGCGCACTATCTTCCATTTGAAAGAATAAACTAAAGCCTTTATAAAAATTTATGAGATTGAAACCATAACACAAAACATTTATAAACTATACCAACTCATATAATCACTATGGAAACAACAATACAAGTCAGCAAAAATCTCATCAACATTCTAAAAGCAATGAAAATGCACCAAAAAGAAAGTTACGAAGAAATAATCTGGGACCTAGTCGAAGATAGAGCAGAATTTTCAGAGGAAACAAAAAAGAACATAACACAATCCGAACAAGAAATTAAAGAAGGAAAAACAACATCCATAGAAGAAATAAAAAAACAAATGGGTCTATGAAATGTATTCTATAGAATTTTCAAAAACAGCAGAAAAGCAACTATACAAACTAAACCCAAATCTTCAAAAAAGAATCATCATCACTCTCGAAAGAATCAAAATAAGACCCCACCATTTCATAAAAAGAAAACAGGGCACTCCATATTACATCTTAAGAATCGGCGACCATCGCGCAATCCTCAACATAAAAAACCAAAAACTAATAATCTATGTAATCGAACTTGGTCCAAGAAAAAACATCTACTTCAATTAGGGTCAAATCCCCGCCTTCAACAGCTTCCCAACAACTTCATCAATATCAGTCTCGCTCATCTTCCCAACCAACGCCTTTGTAATTTCCTCAAACGGAATCAACTTCCCATCTTGTTATTCAAATTCTTAATCGTCTCCCGCCAAACCGTCGCATCCTCTACCATCAATCAAAACAATCTCAAGACTTTATAAGAATTTATGAGATTGAATTTCAAAACAAAAAATATATAAATACAAAAATATACAAAATAGATACAACTAAATAACTAAAAAAGACAAAAATGCAACAAAGCAAAACCCCAATTCATTGGCCGACGCTAAACACTGTAATCATGGTAGAGGACACTCTAAAGAAAATGAACGACAGCATCATTTCAATCGCCGAACTAAAAAGAAAACTCCCTCGACAAGTCAATCATCTTACCCTAATGGTCATTCTCGAGTATCTCGAAAGAAGCAACAAAATCGCCGCGACACTAAAAGGAATAACATGGATTCACAACGAAAATTCAAATTTAAAAAAAGCAATCTCTAAAGGATTAGAATTATGAAACCAGTAAGAATTATTTTATCTCCCGAAGCAGAAGAAGTTTACAGGAAATTAAATTCCGAATCAGAATCAAACAAACAATCAAGAATGATTCTAAAAGCAATTAATAACAAAATCGAACTAATCAAATCAAATATTCATTATGGAAATCCAATCGCAAAAAATCTAATTCCCGAAGAATACAAAATAAAATACGGAACGAATAATTTATTTAGAGTTGAACTCCCAATATTCTGGCGAATGCTCTACACACTAACAAACAACGAAGAAATCGAAATAATCGCTTTCGTCCTCGATATAATTAATCACCCAACTTACGACAACAAATTTGGATACAAATAAAAATTTATGAGATTAACAAGATAAAAGTTTATTTTTTACCGGTATATTCAATATAAAAAATGTTCGCAAAAAGAGAAATGCCATCAGTTACTACAAAACTATCTTTAAAATAAAGATAAGAATTTCCATCTTCATTTGCTGCTGCAATATTTATAAAATTTTTTTTATTATCAAATTCTCTGCAATATTTAGCAGTTCTGACAGAAGGTAACAGATTCAAAGAGACTTTATTCCCATTATTTAAAATACCAATTAATCCTTTCAATCTCTTAACTTTCAAATCTTTTAATATTTTACTCATACTAAATAATAAACGCAATTATTTATAAGTCTTTCGCTACTATAAAATTAATACAATATTAAGTTATTAACAGCCGATCATAGCAAAACCAATCATTATTTCGTGGAATAAAACAATCCCCATCGGCAAAGCTGACAACCACCGTGACTTCAGAAGCAACTACTGACAGAAAAGCTGTCAACCCCCGTTCAACAAGCTACATCCGTTGAACAAACCCTCGCCTCGGCCTAAATAAATCCCCACTCTTCAAAAGCTTCCCAACAACTTCATCAACATCAGTCTCGCTCATCTTCCCGGCCAACGCCTTTGTAATTTCCTCAAACGGAATCAACTTCCCCATCTTATTCTCCAAATTCTCAATTGTCTCCTGCACAACATGAATCTTGTTCCGCGACGACGCCGAAGTCCCGGTAATCCTATCAACATCAAAAGTTTTCGTATCCTTATCATACCCAACCTGCATCAAATAACTCTTAACCAAATCAATCGCCTCAATCGCATCCCTAACCTCAACTTTCTTACTTAACCTCATCCGAGCATGCGCCTCCGCTAACCGTACCATCGCCTCCAGTTGCCGAGCCCCAATAGGAATCGGTTTCGATGGCCCATCCCCAATCTGCGGCATATTTCTCAACCCAACATAAAAATCTTTCATTGCTTTAACCGCCTCGTCAGTCAAAACCGGGTCGTACTTTTGCCTCGCATAAGAAATATATTTCCTCAACAAATCATTGTCAATCACATCGTGCTTCGCTTCCTGCTTATGCTCCAACAAAACATGCGTCGCAATCGCCTCGTCATCCTTTCGGCTCGGAATATCCCTCATAATAAAAATCGCATCAAATCTCGAAAGCAAAGACGGCGCCAAATTAACCTGTTTCGGAATTGACTGTAACGGGTCAAACCGCCCAAACTTTGGATTCGCCGCCGCCAAAACTGAAGTCTGCGAACGCAACGTCGCCTGAACCGTCGCCTTCGAAATCGTCACCGTCTGTTGCTCCATCGCCTCATGCATCGTCGACCGGTCCTCTTCGTTCATCTTATCAAACTCATCAATACAAACAATCCCCTTATTCGCCAAAACCATCGCTCCCGCTTCCAAACTCCAACCCCTCAGTAAATCATCCTTAACAACAGTCGCAGTCAATCCAACCCCGGTCGAAGACTTCCCAGAAACATACCGAGCTTTCGGCGCAACCCCGGCAATAAATCCCAACATCACAGATTTCGCAACCCCTGGGTCCCCAACCAACAAAACGTGAATATCGCCCCTCATTTTCGTCCCATCACTCCTCGTTTTTTTCACCCCACCAAACAACTGAAAAGCCAAAGCCGCCTTCACATCACGATGTCCCCAAATCGACGGCGCAATACTATCAATCATTTTCCTCATCAAATCAGGACTCGCTGCCAACTCATGAATCGTCCTCTCGTCCTCCTCGTCAATATCAATATTCTCATAACTTTCTTCCAACGGAATAATATTATTTGCTTCAATCGCTAAATCAAACCGCGTCAAAATCGCACCAGAAGACGAAGACAAAGCAATCTCTTTCAAAATCCCAATAATCTTAACCCTCGAACCCGGCGTCGTCCTCATTTCCATATTCGGATCAACCAAATCCTCTTTCAAAAAAATCGTCATCCTTTTCGGTTGTTCACCCCCATGCAAATTATCACTCGCTTCCTCAATCGTCAAAACCTGCGCATCAACCATATCCTTAGAAATCTCCTTAAACCCACCGCGCCGTCCGCACGAGCACCTCGTCGGCTCCTTGAACTTTTTGTCAATTTGCAAAACCGAAATAATCGTTCCACAACTCGGACATTCAAATTTTGCATTTGTCACCAACGGCCTAACCTCCGACGCTTTCCGCACAATCCCCTCAATCCCAATCATCTTCCCTAAATATTTCGACCTAATATTCCTAATATAAAGTTCCTGCCCCTTCGAAATACTACTAAACCGAACCCTCGCATCATTCGGCGCCCACTCCAACTCCTCCAACGCAACCTCCAACATCTGCACCGTCTCTTCCGGCCTATCAATCAAAACCTCAGACAAACCAGGTGAATGCGCCGACAAAACATCAAAATCAATCTCAACAACCTTCTCTCCCCCCTTCGCAACTTTCCCAATCTCCTTTTTATTAACCTCAAAAAAATCCTTCGCCTCAATCAAAAACTCATCTTGATCCATAACCTCCTCATTAATCACCTTATTTTCTTCTTCCATTCAAACTCCAAGAAACCCTCCCTTAAAAATAAATCTATCCTACAACCTATATATCAATTCTTCACAAACTCAACACGCCCAAAAACAGCTTCCTCACCACTCCTCATATAAACCCCAACAAAAACATCTCCACAAAACAAAGCAAAAACCTCCCCAGTCTCAACATCAACCCCACCAACAACATTAAACTTCAGCAACGGTCGACCAACATACAAAGACGCCAAAGCAGACTTATCAACTTCAACCACAGGCAAAACCTCGCGAATCGCATCATCCGCCGACACAATCATTTCCTTCAATAAACCATCATCCCCATTCTTCCACGATTCAACTGCCCTCTCAAATTCATAAAGCGAATAAATTTTCTCTTCATTAAAAATCCCAGCCTTAGTTCTCCGCAATTCCCCCATATGTGCCCCACCAATCATCCCGCCCAAGTCCGAACACAACTTCCTAATATAAGTCCCACCTTCAACCTTACACTCAAACAAAAAACTCTTACTTCTGTTGCCCAAGTCACCGACATCCCGACACCCCGAATCCCGACACCCCGCTTCGAAAAGTTTCCAAAAGAACACCTCTCGTGTTCTTTCTTTTCGAAGCACAGCCGACCGATGCGGCGGCGTTTGCTTAATCTTCCCAACAAAATTCTCATCAATCAACTTCTGCAACTCAACAATATCACACTCCCGATGCGTCTCCAAAACCCCAATATAACTCTTATCATGCTTAATAAAATATCCCGCCAACTTACAAGCCCGCCCCAAAGTAATCGGCAAAACCCCAGTCACCTTCGGGTCAAGCGTCCCCATATGCGAAGTCTTAGACAATCCAAGTTGCCTCCGAATAAACTCACTCACCGAAAACGACGTCGGCCCCGCCGGCTTATCAATATTAATCAAGCCAAAATCTAACAATTCCTTAATATCTTTCATCTTCTATTCCTCAAAAAGAACTTATTAACTACTTTTCTATCAATAACAAATCTATTTTCATTAGAAAACTCTTTTAACAAATCCCGAGAAACAGAGCCCTCAAAACAATAATTAATAACATCCTTTCCTTCTTCCTTAACATATTTTACCAAAGGAGCAAAATCTCCATCACCACTCACCAAAATCACTTTATCATATTTATCCTTACAGGCATCACACAACATATCCAACGCCAAATGAATATCATCCCCCTTAGTAACATAATACTCATCCTTATTCTCATCCAATCTCTTTTGCCTCTTGCATAAAACAACTTTAAATTTTGAAATCTTCCTAAGCCGTCCAAAAAATTTCATCTGATTCCAATAAACATACTTATTCAAATTCTCCTTCAGCGGAGCATTGTAATAATAAACATTAATCAATTCATTGTTCCCAACCAACCTTTTCACAAACCTCTCAAAATCAAAAAAAATATCAGAGTATCTAAAATTAATAGTTTTCAACCCATGATAAAAATTAGCTCCATCAATAAAAATACTAATTCTCTTTACCATATTAAATAAAACCGGCCTTAGTCCGAAGACTCAGAACCGGGAGCACATAAGCGGTATGTCCGAAGACTGAAGCAATACCTGTTACCTAAACAAGTTAGCCTCTATTATTATTTAAATCTTCCGATATACTCATTTCTCCGAAACCGAAAACGACGTCGGGTCCGAACTTTTAGCTCTTCGACTAAATTTAAATCCACGAAGAGTTGAAAGTGAGCAAGGCTTATCAAAATTAATCAACCCAAAGTTCAACGATTCCTTAAAGTCTTTCATAGTCACCCTTCAAATACTTAATTCTTAAATCCTCCCCAAACCTCTCAATCGCATACCTCAAAGTTGTCCTAGACATTTCATTATAATGCCTAGCCAAAAACTCCCTCAACAAATCCTCGTCCCTCTTCCCAACCTCACGAAGCATCCACCCAACAGCCTTATGAATCAAATCATGTTTATCTTTAAGCAAAACCTTAGCAATCCTCAAACAATCATCAAATTCCCCATCCTGGATAAAGGTAAAAGTCGAAACAATCGCAATCCGCTTTTCCCACAAATTCTCCGACGATGCCAATTCATCCAAAATTCCCCTATCTTTTTTATCCAATAAATAACTCCCAATAATCTTAGGCGCCGACAAATCAACCAAATCCCAATTATTAACACCTTTCAAATTCCTCAAATAAAAATTATAAACCACCTTAGGATTATCCTTAAATAATTCAATCAAAATCAACAACGCAACCAACCTCTTCTCATGAATATTAGACCTCAACATCTTCTCAATCTCATCCATATTAATCCTATCCCAATGCTTCCTAGCAATCCACCTCAACTTCGGCACACTCACCCCCAAAAAAACATCCCCTTCCCCATACTGCCCCGACCCAGTCTTAAAAAACCTCTGTAAAATCTTCGCCTTCTCCGAATCAGCAAACTCCTGCAACTCCTTCCTAACAATTTCCATAAAACTAAATAGAATCTCAAATTAAAAACTTATCCACCCAAAATCATTCTACAAGAAAAGACAAAGTCTTTTCGTTCTACGAGGAAAAATTAAAATTTTTCCGTTCTACAAGCGAAGCGTTCTACAAAGCGAAGCCGCTCTAAAAAATAACAAACCCACTTTATTTTTTGAGCGCCTTCCGAACCGGCATCGTCTTCTTCAAATGCTTCCCTTGAGCCGTATGCTTCATCTCCTTAGAAACCGCTTTCTCAACCTTCGCCGCCTTCTCAGCCCCAGCCTTCTTATCCTCAGCCTCCTCCTTCTTATCATCAACCCCATCCTTATCTTTATCTTCGTCAACAACTTCCTTCTCAGCCTTAACCTTCTTTGGCTTAATTTTCTCAGCTGCCAACTTCCGCTTCTCTTCACGCGACTTCACAAACTTCACAACATCAGGAATCTCAGCCAATTCAACATAAACAATCCCATCAATCTTCCTAGCCCGGACTTTAATTTTCCCCATCGGTTTCTTAATCCCCCTAAACCAAATTTCATTATTCAAATAACCATCAATCTTCACTTTTCTCAAATCCCCATCACGAACACGCATATGTCGAACCATAAACTCTTTCAAAACCTTAACTGCCTTCTTCGCCCTCTTATGCTTTGGCACATTCAAAAAACCACGCCTCAACGGCACAACATACTCCCTCTCCAACTCAACAACTTCCTTTTTTTTGTCCTTCTTAGATTTCCATTTTCCTTTTTCAGAATCCGTATTAATCTGTGTAATCCGTGAGCTACTTTTCCCCTCAGCTTTGCCATCCTCAGATGGTACACCAGAGTGTGCTGCCAATGCCGCCTTATTCTCAAGACTATCTTTAACATCATCCAGCTTCTTAACTTCTTTAACCTCAGTCTTTTTTGTCGTCCCAATTATTCCTTCCGACTTCCGACTTCCGACTTCCGATTTTTTTCCCTTTTCCATTTTATCCTAAATTCTGTTTCCTCATAATTCTCGGTTTAATTTTCAACTTATTTCTCGCCCAAGCTCTCTTAACATGCGTAATCCTCGACGGATGGACCTTTTTACCTTTCCCAAACTTTTTCAACACTGTCCAAAACGGCGCCCAATTCGTCTGCCTCTGCGCTCGATCCAAATGCCTTTTCTTGCTACTCCTCGCCTTCGCCTTCCTACTTGCCATCCTCAACAACCTCCTCATCTTCCACATTTTCTTCCGTTTTATCCTTTACTTCTTTAGCATCTTTTTCAGTCTCTATTTCTTCATCATTCATCACAATCGGCAAAACAGATTTAACCGTCCACTCCGAACTGTCAACCATAACTTCCGCAGGTGCCTCAATTGAATCCAATAAATCCCTGCCAGCCTGAGTCAACCTCCGACCATGTTGCATCTTATCCACTTTCTCAACCAACCCAGCCGCCTCAGCCTGTTGCAAAATCACCCTAATAATTTTACCACTCGCCTTCCTAAAAACACAATGCTTCCCACCTCTATCCTTCCGCGAACCATATCTCGTCCTCAATCTCCCGACGCCGACGACACCTTTAATATACATCTGCCTCAAAATACTTGCCGCCCTAATATACCAAAAATCATTATCAACCGGCGGCCTTTCCCTTGAAACACCAGACTTAACAAACATAGCCCACTCCGGAATTTCAAACTCAGGAATCTTTTTAAGCGTCTCAGCTAAAACCGGAATAAACTTCACAGGATTTTTCGCAAATATTATTTTCGCCATTTCATCAAGCTCTCCTCACGGAGACAGACAAGCCGAAGCCCGTTAACTTAAAATACAATAAAAATATCACTATATAAAACTACCGTCGCTCTTTCCTAAACTTAATCAAAGTCAAAACATACCCAACCAACTTATACCCAAACTTCTTCCCCAACAGAGAAACCAAATCCTCCCCAATCTTCTCAGCCTGCTCCTTATCCCGACACGCCGACTTCAAAATATTAATCTTCAAAATTTTCTCGTTCTCAAAAATACTTTTAACTTGTCCAACAAACGCATCACTCAACCCAGCCTTCCCAATCTGCAATCTCTTAATCGCTTTCATTAAACAAAAAGTTCTTTAAACCTTATAAGCCTTCCCAAAAAATGAACCCAAAAAAATTCGGAGTCATCGGTCACCCAATCGCACACTCCCTATCAAAACCAATGCATGAAGCTGTCTTCAAAGAACTAAATCTCCCACACACCTACGACGCCATCGACGTCAAACCAGAAGACCTAAAAGACTTCATAAAATCAAACCCCTACGACGGACTAAACGTCACAATCCCACACAAAGTCGAAGTGATGAAACACCTCGACGAAATAAAAAACGAAGCAAAACAAATTCAAGCCGTAAACACCATCAAATATATCCGACACCACGACACACCGAACACCGATACCCCAAAAGCCATCGGCCATAATACCGATGCGACAGGTTTCCAAAACTCCCTAAAAGAAGAAAACATAAATCTCGAAAACAAAAACGCCCTCGTCATCGGAGCTGGAGGAGTATCAAGAGCAATCCTAATCTCACTAAAAAACAACAACGCAAACATAACCCTAACAAACCGAACCAAACAAAAAGCAATCAACTTAAACCAACAACTAAACATAAACGCAAAAATAATCGACTACGAACAACTAATAACTAATAACCAATTACCAGAAACAGACATCATAGTAAACACAACCTCAATCGGGATGCATCCAAACACCGAACACTCCCCAATCCCAAAAAAACTCCTAAAACCAAATCACATAATCTTCGACGCTGTTTATAACCCACTAAAAACAAAACTAATCAAAGACGCAGAAGCAATCGGTTGCAAAACAATATCAGGAGTAAATATGCTCGTCCACCAAGGCGCAGAGTCCCTAAGAATCTGGCTCGGCATCGAGCCTCCAATCCAAGCAATGAAAGACGAAGTTCTAAAACATTTAATTAATTAATCTAAGAAATATCCGAAAGCTCTTTTTTATGTTTTTCCACTAATCTTTTCTTTGCATTTCTCCAACCAATTCTGCTTAATTCATAACCGCCTGAAATAACATTCGCCACCACTGGAATTACTAATACTTCTGGATGATTATGGGTAGCCAAATAATGATAGCTATATACCTGCCCAATATCTAAAGCAACCCCTCCAAAAAATCCCACCCACCCCCCTATATTTTCACCTAAAGAATATTTTCTATAACTATAACTTAAGGGACTCTTAATCTCTCTTGCTACCGTTGGAATATAATATGGTAGAGTTGAAACAGCCCCCAATATTACTCCACCAAAAATTACAAAATCTTTAAATTCCTTGCCAATCCTTAAAACACTTTTTTTACTAAATACTCCATTAAAAACTTTCCTACTCCCACTAGACATCCCACTAGACATCTCTCTAAAAACTTCCCTTCTACTAGGGTTGTAATCTTCTTCCATATCAACAAGCACAAATTTAACTTTATAAATATTTCGTTTGTAGTCACTTAATAATTAATAATCATACTTCCAAAACCCCAAAACATCCCCTTTCTTCACAACAATCCTCTCACTCTTCTTAACTCTCCAGCTCCCAGCCTTCATAAAAATCCCCTTCTTCATATCCCGACGCAAAAACACATTCACAACCACATCCTTCTTTCCATCCCGCCAATCCTGAGAATACCTCGCACAAAAAATCGCCGCCTGTTTCAAATCTTTCTTCGACGGCTTCTCTCCAACATTAACAAACGGGCTACCGGGCTCAACCGTATGCAACATCACATCATTCTTCCCAGCCCCCTTAACCAACTCATCATTACTCTCCGCACTCTTCCCACTAAACACCCTTAACCCCGACGCTGTAACATACTCTCTAAACTTCACCATAATAAAAACAATAATCCAATCTTTAAAACATTAACCTAAGCAGAACAAGTCAAAAATATTCAGGCAACCACAGTTGCCCTATCTCAAACCTACTACCCACAAGCGAAGCAACCTATTGCCTACTGCCTTGAGTGAATTATTTCACCGAAACAATTCACTCACGCTCCGCCCATGAACAATCCGCCCAATCGTCTCAGCAAACAAATCAACCAAAGAAACAATCTCCACTTTACCCAAACTCCCCTGCGGGATCGAATCACTGACTATTATTTTATCAAGACATGAAGCATCCAACTTGCCCAAAGCCTCTCCACTAAAAAGTCCATGAGTCGCACATGCCCAAATATTAAGCGCCCCCTTATACCTCAAAATCCCAGCCGCTTTACAAAGCGTCCCAGCCGTATCGATTATATCGTCGACAATCAAAACATTTTTCCCGCTTACATCCCCAATAACTTTCATCTCACCAACAACCCCAGCTCTCTCGCGAGATTTGCTCGTAATCGCAACATTCCCACCAAGCCTCTTAGCATAAGAATTTGCCATCTCCGCACTCCCAACATCCGGCGCAACAATCACAAGATTTTTCAAAAAATCCGGATACCTATAATGAAGATATTTTATTATCGTCAGATATGCTCTTAAATTATCAAAAGGAATTTTATAAGACCCAGTAATAGCAGGATTATGCAAATCAGTAGTTATCACCCCGTCAGACTTCAACCCAATCATCTCAGCCAAAACACCAGAACTAATCGGCGTCCGAGGTTCAGTCATCCTTTCCTGCCGCGAATATTTCATATAAGGCAAAACATTGTAAATCATCTCAGCCGAACTCCGAGCCAACGCATCATTAACTTCAACCAAAGACATAACCCAATCTTGCGGCGCCATCGACGAATCATGCACAAAAAAACAACTCTTCTTCCGAACACTAACCAACACCTTCACAAAAATCTCACCATCGTTAAACTTCCGAATCTCAACTTTCCCAAGATGATACTTCACAAGTCGCTCATGATTAGAATTCAACTTCTCATAAACGCTCTTCGCAAAATCCCAAGCATTCCCCTTCGGGTCAGCAAGAATTAACACCTCGCCATTCATACTTAAAAAACAAATCAACTCTATATAAAGACTATTACCCTCCACAACACATATCAATAGCCAAGCTCCGTGCCAAAGGCACACCCCCAATCTTTCAAAGAAAAATTATCACCATGTTAAAAATATATTCCCATTACCGAAGGCAATATCACCTTAATTAAAATTCGTCTTCCCCGCCCTTCTTCTTCCTCATCTCCTTAATCCTCTTCAACGCCGCCCGAACATTCTTATTTAACTGCACAATCGAATCATCTAACTGCGCCCGATTCTTCGTCCCAGTACAAACCAACTTCCCATTACTAAACAACAAGAAAGTCGCCGTCGGATTATCCAACTTGTAAACCAACCCCGGAAATTGCTCCGGCTCATATTCCGTATTTTCCAACTCCAAAGCCAAAACATTCAAATTCAAATCCAAATCAATAGACCCAGACGCGACAACATTCTGCACCGTAATCTTCGGCTTAATCGTCACATTCACCCCGATCTTCCTCAACTGCCTAATCACCTGCTGAACAACATCCTTAACCTGCGCAACCGACTTTGTCCCAGTACAAACCAAATTCCCCGACGAGAAAACCAAAACCGCACTCTTCGGCTTCTTCACCCTCAAAACCAACCCGGGAAAAGTATCAGGATTATACTCAGTATTCGGCTGCGTCCTCGCCAATTTCGTCAACGAAACATCCTTTTCCAAAGAAGTCGTCGCAACAATATTCTGAATCTTCAAAAAAGTATCTTTTTTCATTTTAGACATAAAATGGAAACATGAAAATTCCAAGAGAATTTACTTTTTTCGCCACTGTCATCAAATACTATAAAAAATTTCCTTTATAAACGTTTCCGACCCAGATATCAAAGATGCCAACCATCGCGACAAAGTCGCAACCCTCAGCGACCTCAAACCGCTTCCTCCTCAACTTCATCCAGCGTCGCAATATCCGAAACACCCCTATCCTCCCTCAACCCCAAAATCCTCGGAAACCTCAAAGCATAACCCGAAGAATACGTCGGCGACCTCTGCACATTCTGATACTGAACCGTCACAACAATCTCCGGTCGAACCTTAATCTTCCGCCCCTTAACTTCAACAACCAACTTCTCCAACATATCAGTCATCTCCTTAAAGCTCAAACCTTCTTCGGGCTTCTCTTTCAACCCCGTCGACACTTTCCCAACCTGCAACAACTTCCCTTTGCTGCTCAAATCTTCCCCATCGACCAGCGAATCGCGACCTGCGACCTGCGACGAGTTTTGACAAGCCACATCAAAACTCGTCAACCACCCAGCCCGCTTCCCCGTCCCCCACTCAGCCCCGATAATCACCAAATCAAAATCATTATCCTCCGGCTTCAATTTCACCGCATAACCAATCCGAGCCCCAGGTTTATACGGCGCCGACAAACTCTTCCCCATCAATCCCTCCTGATTCTCACTCAACGCCTCCTCGTAAAATTTCTCAACAACTTTATCGTCGCCAGTCACAATCTGCTTCGCCAAAACAATCCTCTTCTCGTCCTCACTAACAATCTTTTCAATCAAAGCCCGCCTCTCGCTAAACGCCGTCTCAATCAAACTAATCCCATCATAATAAATCACATCAAAAATTGTCAACTCAACCGGCAACTTCGCCATCATTTCACCAATCCTATGCTTCCGTTTAATCCTCTGACTAATCGCCTGAAAATTCGTATACTTCCCAGTCCCAGCATCAAACCCAACAACCTCACAATCCAAAATAAAACTCTCTCCCTTCACATAACTATTAACATACTCAACAATCTCAGGAAACTGCTTAGTAACCTCCTCAAGTCGACGAGTAAAAATCTTAACCCTGTCTTCTGCCCTCTGTCCTCTGCCATCTGTTTTATTCACCATAACTCTAAACCCATCATACTTATATTCAAACGCCGCCGGCCGACCAACAATCCGAAACGCATCTTCAACATCCTTCGCCTTCGGAAACAACATAACTTTCACAGGTTTCCCGGGCTCCAACTTAATCTTCTCCAGCAAATCATCACGCGCCTTCGCAAAAACTTCAGCAAAATCTGTCGCCTTATCATACGCCTCCTGAACAGCCTTAACACAAATCTTTTTGTCTTCCAAATTTTTAGGCTCAAAACAATACACAACAATCGCGTCCCTCAAAATCCCAGAACCAACCCCAATCTTCAAATCACCCAAAACAGTCCGCACAATATACCTCGCTTCCTCCGGCGTCGCCGAATGCAACAACTCAACAATCAACCCAATCTTCAAATCAACAGTCCCTTTCCCCTCAAAAGTCGGAACCTTCCGCAAATTCTCCATCACCTTCTCAACGCTCAACTTTTCTTTAAACAAAACCTTTTGTTTTTTTTTGCTTCCCAAAACAGCCTCGACAACTTTCCCCAAATCCCCAAGTTCCTTAAACTTCTCAACAACAACATCCTCACCAATTCCAGCCACCCGACCAATCGCCTTAATAATCAATTGATGCGAAATCCCCAATTCCCGATTATCATAATCCGCAAACACCCGACCCTGCAAAAGATAAATCAACTCCGGCTCATCACGAATCCTCCTTAAAAATTTCGCCAATATATCCGTCTTCTCCAATCCCTTACTCGTTCCTTCTAATGCAGCATAAACACTGCAAATCTTTGAATAATCCATCCAAAAAATCTTTAGATTTTTGAGCAAGCTATCGCTTTAGCGTAAGCTTCCCAATCTAAACATCTGCCTCCAAATTTCATTATAATCCATAATAAAATAAATAATCTCCCAATTAAATATCTTCCGAGTTAGCGCAATTCCCAAACCTTTATAAAAAATAAATATTTATCAACACAATGGAACTCAATGTAACCGACGAAACCTTCGAAAAAGAAGTAATAGAAAAATCAAAAACAATCCCAGTTCTTGTGGACTTCTGGGCAAGCTGGTGTGGACCGTGTATGATGCTCGGACCAGTCTTAGAAAAAATCGCAATAGAATATGAAGGCAAACTAATCTTAGCAAAAGCCGAAACAGAAAAAAACCAAACCCAAGCCAGCAAATACGGAATAATGTCTATCCCCTCTGTAAAATTCTTCAAAGACGGAAAAGTAGTAGATGAGTTTACAGGAGCCCAACCAGAAGCCACAATCAAACAATGGCTCAACCAGAAAATATAATTACTTAAACTTAATTACTTCTTCTCTTATTCGCCCTCAGCGACGGACATACTTTCGAAACCTTAATCGCCGAATTCCTCAATCCTCTCGCTTTTCTGCCGGCAGAAGTCAATCCTCTCAACGCTCCCCTTTTCGGCGCCTTCACAAAAGCTCCCAATTCTTTATCATTCAAAATTCCCGGCTCATTTCTGTCAACCAAAATAACCTCATAAAAATAATTCATCCCATCTTTCCCAATCCAATACGAACCCAAAACTTCCATATTACTAAATCTCCTCGCAACTTTTTGCTCCACAATTTCCTTATAATTCATATTCAAATTCTTTCTAATATGCAATCTCTTAGTCCGCCTCGCCTTATTTGGTCTCGTCCTCTTATGCCCACCTCGTTTAATTTTAACTCTAACAACACTCACCCCTTTCTTCGCTTTGTATCCCAACGCCCGCGCCCTATCCAGCCTCGACGGCTTCTTAACTCGAGTAATAGCCTCTCCCTTCCGCCACTCAATCATCCGCGTTCTCAAAACTTTCACGTCGGGTTTTTTCCACGCCGCCCTCAAATATTTTGTAATTCCCATATCCTCATTATCAAAATTTGCTTTTTAAAACTTCCCTTCAATCCCACCAATGAGACTGCCAGGTCTTTGAACCCGAACGATTCGCTTTTTCGAATTTAAATTCACTATCTTTCGAAAATGCAAATCGTGAGCAGGGACCCTATGCTCCCAGGTTCGAACATGAGACTGCCAGGATTTGAACCTGGGACCCCCGCCTTTCTGAAATCTCGTGAACGATGATTTCGCAAATGAACGAACAAGTTCGTACTTATCAGAGCGGTGCGCTACCGGGCTGCGCCACAGCCTCATACAAACATTAACAGAAATCCCAATTTATAAAATTACCCCTAATTCCTAATATCAAAAGAAAATCAAAAGCCCAGGAAAAATCCATACTCGACAACGATTTGGAAGAATAAGCAAAGTACAGAAATAGACTTTGTTATTAGAAAAAGATTAAATGTAAAAAATTTATTCAGGTAGTATATGAATTAAAAGATGAAGAAACTAAAGAAAGAGAAATAAAAGAATTAGTCGTATGTGCAAAAGAACCTGGTTTTAAAGATGGGATTATAATAACAAAAGATTTTGAAGCAATAAAAACTTTTAAAGAAACAAAGATAAAATTTATCACTTTATAGGAATGGCTGTTGTAGGAAAAGATATAAATATTCTCTTTTTTTATAATTTTCATGCAAGATTCAAAAAAAGAAGAAACTATAGATATTTTAAAAAAATTAGAGAAAAGCAAAAGAAGCCAGAAACTCAAAAAATTCTTTGTTGTTCCAATTATTTCTGTTCTTTTGATTATTATAATTTTTCTTTTATTTTCTTTTTATCAGTATTACAAAACTCCTGAAAAAACTCTTGGCATTGGAGCAAATATAGAATCTGCTTTGTTAAGCGAGGATGGAAGATTATCTTATTTAAAATTAGCAGGAGGAAGTTTAAATAAAAACATAACAAAAATAAAGTTTGTTTTTAAGTCAGGAAAAAATAATTATGGTTATGAGACAGATGAAGGAATTCAGGAGATAAGTATTCCATTAAAAAAAGGATTTATAGACTGGATTTTAGGAAAACAGTTTGAAGGAAATTATGATTATCAGATTAATGCACAAGATTTAGGTTTGGAGAATTTTAAAAATATAGAAGAAGTAAGTGTTGTTTTTGAATATAAAACAGAATCAGGAGATGCAATTGATTCACCTAGTTTAGACACAACAAAAACAACTCCTAGTCCTGGAGGTGGGGGAAGTAATGGAGGAGGGTCATCTTCTTCTCCTTCAACATGCACACCTAATTGTGAAAATAAAAACTGCGGAGATGATGGTTGTGGTGGAAGCTGTGGTCAATGTGAAGAAGAAAAAACATGTCAGGAAGGAATTTGTATCTTACAATGCATAAATGATACTCAGTGTTCAGAAGATAATTGGTATAATGTTTCTCAGATAATAAATAGCTCGTGCACAATAATAAATCAGACAAAACAAGAGAATAGAGATTATTATTGTAATTTAACTTTAAGCACATGTGATTATAATCTTATAAATGAAACAGAATGGATAAATATCAGTGAAGAAAATCAGTTAGATAATACAATATGTGATGACAGCTTATTCTGCACAATAAGTGATGTTTGTTTAGGAGGATTATGTTATGGAGAACCAAAAATTTGTGAAGATGATAATCTAACTTGTTCAGTCCCTTACTGCAATGAAACAACAGATTCTTGTAAGTTTGATATAAGTTCTTGTTCATGTATATTAGATGAGGATTGTCCTGATGATGGAAATAAATGTACAGATGAAATCTGCAGTTTAGGAGAATGCACTATAGAATATAATTTAAATTCATGTAATGATAATGATTTATGCACTGAAAATGATCAGTGTTTAAATGGAATATGTGAAGGAAGTTTAATTAATTGTGATGATTCAATAACCTGCACAGTTGATAGCTGTAGTAGTTTAATTGGATGTGAAAATATTCCTGATGATGAATTGTGTGAGAGTTATGAATATTGTTCAATAACAGGATGTTTAGAAAAAACATGCAATAGTTGTTCTGATTGTGAATTATTTTGGGGAATTAATTGTAATTATAATAAATGCAAAAATGATTGTCCAGATTGTTATTATGACCCTATGTTCGGAGGAGAAGATTGTGTAACACAAGAAGAATTATGCAATAATAGAATAACTAATTGTAATGATTATTATGAATTAGAATGTAATGATGATGTCTGTGATTTAGGAAATTGTGAATTGCAAGGAGGAAGCTGTATTGAAATAATAAATATTGAATGCGGTGATGGAATTATAGATACAGGAGAAAATTGTGATGATAATAATTTAAATAATGGTGATGGATGTTCAGATATTTGTCAAGTTGAGAGTGGATGGAGCTGTTCAGAAGAGCCAAGTGTTTGTGTTGAAAATTGTATTCCAGAAACATGTACAAGTTTAGGTCAGGAATGTGGAACTTGGATTGATGGCTGCGGAGGAACATTAAATTGCGGAACATGTTCAGGAGGAAATGTTTGTGTTGATGGGAGTTGCGAAGTTGTTTTAGGAAATTACACAACCCAGCTTTCACAGTTTGGAATAACATGGACATTTTCAGAGCCAGTGCAGTACGGCCAGTTTGCAAACGGCGACTACTGGGTTGTTCCTGATACCCCTAAAGGAAACGTTACTATTGTTGGGATTGATCCTCTTTCAAATAAGGTAGATGGGAGAATTATAAATGGCTCTATGGTTAATCCAAATCCTGGTTATAAAGCCCCCCAAGGGTGGGATAGCTCTATACAATATTACGACGAAATGCTTAATGTCGCTCGCCCTAATGGTCAACCTGTTTCTGAGAGTAATCCTTTAATTATTCAACCT
>Ga0315543_1000503_pt1 | contig 47581 bp, 47 predicted proteins | sample SalMarSW160210MG_2_FD_203098 | JGI IMG/M metagenome (GOLD analysis project Ga0315543, IMG submission 203098) | Salt marsh sediment microbial communities from the Plum Island Ecosystem LTER, Massachusetts, United States - Salt Marsh Sediment SW1601-210 ...
ACCCAACCCTGCTGAGTTGCGGCCGGTTCTACCCGGATAGCGCGCGTTCCGCGGAGGCACGTCTCCGCTATTACTCCAGCCAGTTTGACCTCGTCGAAGTAGATAGCAGCTACTATTCGCTGCCCGGTGAAAGGACTGGCTACCTGTGGGCACAGAGGACAGGCGACAACTTTACCTTTGACGTCAAGGCTTTCCGGCTGTTCACCCAGCATCCAACGCCGCCTGATTCACTGCCTAAAGACCTGAGGCAGGAGCTGACACCGGCACTGCAGCAGAAAGCCAACCTGTATTATAGTGACATGCCTGGCGAGTTGACAGATGAGCTCTGGCGAAGATTCGAAATGTCACTGCTTCCTCTGGATACTGTTGCCAAGCTTGGTATTGTGCTGTTTCAGTTTCCACCGTGGTTTTACCCCAGCCAGCAGCAGCTTGATTACATTCTGTTGTGCAAGGATAGATTGCCGCAGTATCGACTGGCAATAGAGTTCAGAAACAACGTGTGGCTAAACGACAGAAACAGAAGCAACACGATTGACTTTCTCAGGCAGAATGCTCTTCCGTTCGTCTGCGTGGATGAACCCCAGGGTTTCAAGTCCAGTGTTCCCCCAGTAAGCGAGGTAACCTCTGACATCGGGCTCGTAAGATTTCACGGACGAAATACCGGGATGTGGGAGAAGAAGGGCATTAGTGCCGTGGAGCGTTTCAACTATCTTTACAACGAAGAAGAGCTTAAGCCATGGGCAGGTAAGATCGCCGAGATGGCAAGCCAAACCGCAGAGACGCACGTGCTGTTCAATAATTGCCACCACGACAAGGCAGTTGTCAACGCCAGACAAATGTGTTTTCTGCTAAGCTCGCAAGGTGATGCCCGACCGGCGAAGGAATAAAGTGTACAGAATGCAATTTGGCAGCGTTCCCATTTTCGTCACGGAAAAGAGCAAGGCGCCAGCTCTGAAGCTTTCCCCACACAGCATAGCTTTATTCAAGCAGTGCAAGCTGCAATACAAGTTCCAGTACGTAGACAAACTGGGCGATAAGTATGGAAAAGCCAAGCCCTATTTCACCATGGCTAACCATGTTCATGCGACGCTCCGTGACCTATTTTCGGTAACGCCGGAGCACCGCACAGTCGAAAGTGCGAAACGGTTGCTTACAAACAATTGGCGGAGGTATCGCATCGGGTTCAGGGGTAAGACTGATGAGAAGAGATGGGCTGACAGGGCGCTGGGTGAGGTGACACGCTTTGTTGCCGAACAGGATGTCAGCATTATACCGATGCTGCTGGAAGCGCCAGTCGAGGCCAAAATCACTCCCGGGCTTGTCTTACGTGGGAGAGTTGACCGCGTGGATAAGGAGCCAGATGGGACTCTGCATCTCATTGACTACAAGACAGGCCTGGTACCGGAAAGCATTGACTGGAGTCAACTTGAGCTACATTCGCTGATTCTATCGCGCATATGGAGTACTGCCGGCACCAAGGTCTCTTACTTATACCTGCTCTCAGGCACGACGTACACAAAAGAACTTGATCAGGAAGCTTTGAATCGAGTGAGATGGGAGCTGCTACGCGTCGCCAGCCAAATCCGGAAAGAAAAAGACTACGCTCCTTCTTCTGGCGCAGCGTGCGCAGGCTGTGATTTTGCCGCAATTTGTCCCGCTAAGCACGACGGGTACGTGCAGCTCGGCGAGGTTGACCTGCCTCTGTGGCGCGACTTCGGCGATATTTTGCTCACCGATCAGGAAGCCAGCGACGGCGGTTCGACGTAGACGCAGCGTGAGCCCGGTGCTCCTCGATGCGTCTAACTAAAGTTTTGCTATAATGATACAACTTCGAAAATCCTGAAGAGAGACCAGCAAAATCAAAAACAAGTTGGAAATGGAGGTGATTTAAATGGAAGACAAATATGTTGAAAGGCCGTGGCGTAAACTTCAGGATTTAGTATGCCTGCCAGAGACCCTGACATACCCCGAAATGACCTACACCGCATTTCATGTGTATGAACCGGCAAAGAAGTATCCTGACAATCTAGCCGTGGTTTACATGGACTATGAGATGACGTTTAAAGAATTGAAGGACCATGTAGATAGATTTGCCACAGCATTATCGGATATGGGCATAAACAAGGGAGATGTAGTGGTAACCGCCATGGTATCGTCAATACAATTTGTCATTGCTGACCTGGCTATACCTGCAATTGGAGGGATACATGCGCCGATGAGTATATTGGATTCGGTGGATGATCTGGTGAACAAATTCAACCTTATGAAACCCAAGATGGTTATATGCACTCATTCGAACATAAAAGAAAGAGACATAGTGGATAAGGTAAAAGAGGTCGCAGTGAAGACAGGGGTAGGAACCATAATAGTGACAAAGGCGGAAGATTACTCCTCGAACCCTCCACCACATGAGGCAGAGGAGGGAATAATCTGGTTCACCGATTTAATCCAGAAATATCCTCCAAATCCACCGAAGGTTGAAATAGATATTAAAAAGGATGTAGCAATGGTACTGTTTACCGGAGGGACAACAGGTACTCCCAAAGCATGCATGTATCCCCACTCCAGTCTAATTGGAACCGCAGTGAATACTCATGCAAATATTACGCCACCGTGGTTTGCCAGTTTGTACGAGGGGCTTCTCAGGATAATCGTGCCCGTGCCGCCGTTTCATATTCATGGACACCACTCAGTGATTGGACAGCTTGCCCATGGATACACGGCTCTACTGCAAAAAGATCCCAGGGATTACCAGGAAACCCTTAGATTGATTAAGAAATATCATCCTGTGATGAGTATAGGAGTTCCCACTCAATTTATGAGATTAGCAAAAGCAGAGGGGGCTGAGGATATCGGGATAATGGGCCTCTCCTCCGGAGCTCCGTTACATGAAGACACCGAGAGAGAGTTCAGGCAGAAGACCAAAGGCGGAATGGGGCAGGTTTTCGGACCAACAGAAGTTGGTGGAACTGGAACTATTATAGCCATGGCCGATATGTACCGTCCCGGTCTGGGAAGCTATGAAGCGGTGGGCATGTTATTTGGTTCGCTAAAGAAAGCGCTTGAAATGCCAGCAGTTCAAATGTTCATGAGAACCTTAATGGAGGCTATCGGCCCGGATGACGTAGGCAGGGTACTAACCAGAATAACGACAATGTCAGCTCCGCCGACTCCCACTGAACCTGAACCTGAAAAGGAAGAAAGAGGGGTTTCCATTGGAATTGTCAGTGTCGATTGCGATATAAAAATCACTGACCTGGATAGTGGCGAAAAAATGCCGATATCAAGAGTGGTGAGGGAAAAACTGAGCGGAGAATTATGGATGAAAGGTCCTGGCAGGATGTCGGGATTCTGGCCCAATCCTGGTTCGGGAATTGATGAAGAGGGGTTTATTCGTACCGGAGACGTTGCCACTGTGGACGACACGGGGCACGTTTATATTGTCGACCGGGTAAAGGATATGGCGGTGGTCAGCGGATTTGACGTTTACACCGGAGAAGTAGATAAGGTGCTATCATCATATCCTGGAGTGGCTGAGGCTGCCACGATAGGGGTTCCTGACCCCGAAAAACCAGGCAGCGAGAGGATAAAGGCTTTTGTTGTTCCCTTGCCGGAGTATGAGGGAAAGATAAAGGAACAACAGATAATTGAATATCTAAGGGGAAAGGTAGCACCATACGCTGTGCCCAAGTCTGTGGAATTCAGGGACGCCAGCGAATTTCCAAGAACATCTGCCGGCGTGGATAAGATATCCAAGAGAATATTGAGACAGCAAGAGGCAGAAAAGATGAAGGAACAGAAATAATGAGCGGTAAAAATATTCTGTGTGAAAAAAGAAATAGCGCCGCAGTCATAAAATTTAACCGACCAGAAAAAAGGAACGCCCTTTCCCTGGAATTAATGGAAGAACTTCGCGGCGTGCTTGAAGATGTGGAGAACGACGATGATGTTCGAGCTGTAGTTATTACCGGCGCCGGCGATGCTTTTTCCTCAGGCGCAGACCTCTCCGATGTGCAAACACTCCAGATGATGGAACAACAGCTTGACGCTTCTTCAGGAAAATCTACCATGATAAAACTCATCAATCTGGAAAAACCAACAATTGCTGCAGTAAACGGTTACGCACTGGGTCACGGCTTAGAATGTGCCCTTATGTGTGACATTATTATAGCCTCGGATAAAGCAGTATTTGGATTTATCGGTCCCCTGCGTGGCTCAGTATGCCCTTATGCAATGATTCGGCTTGCTGATGAAGTGGGCCGGGCAAAGGCAAAGGAACTGTTATTCACCTGCGACCGCATATCTGCTGAGGAAGCTTTGAGAATCAGACTGATAAATAAAGTAGTCCCCCATGAAAAGCTTATGGATTCTGTCTTCGAGGTTGTGGAAAGAATGAAGAATTCAGCACCTCTGGCAACAAAGCTTACAAAACGAGCAATAAATAGGGGATTAGGCGACTATGAGTATAGTCTGGAGGCGTTTAAGGAAATTGTTGCTGGTGAGGACATAATAGAAGGCGCCGTAGCATTCCTGGAGAAAAGACGGCCTAAGTGGAGCAAATAGCATTACAGCTATCAGCCTTCAGTCATTAGCTAACCGCTAACTGCTGACCGCTGACTACTGACTGCTTTTTTATTCTTGCTCTGTCATGTTGCATTTTGATTTTTGAGTTTTGACTTTCTTTGAAGTGCCACTAACCATATGAACGGGTACATTAACTGGCTTGGTTAAGTGATACAATATAAACTTCCAAAGATATCTCCCAAATTGTGGAGGAATCTTTGCTATAACTTTCAACGGGTTAGTATAAAATGCTCAAGCTGGGTAAATTTGAACGAAGGAGGTGTCGAAAATGAAAATTGCTGAGGTTGATGCTTATCTGTGTCATTATCAGCTTCCACAAACATTTTACCCAACATGGATTCCTGGCTTTCCGCAAACGGGGAACACCTGCTTGCTGTTGATCCTGAGAACTGATGACGGAATCGAGGGATATTCCGCTATGGTTGGATTCCTCGATGAAGCAAAGGGGCTAGTCTCACTGCTTCGTCCCTTTCTACTCAATCGAGACCCATTTCAGGTGGAGGACACGCTTCGTTTGCTGCGGAGCGCGTTGTTTCTGGGCTACAAAGGTTGGTTTCCCGAAATCGCCTTATGGGATATCATTGGCAAGGCAACAGGACAGCCCATTTACCGCTTGCTGGGAGGAGGAGCAGGCCGAATTCTGGCTTATGCCAGCACTGGCGAACTTCATCCCCCTGAGCAGCGCGCTGAGGAGGTATTGAAGCTCAAGGAAATGGGGTTTCGGGCAGTCAAGCTGCGACTCAAGGCCATGGAGATAAAACAAGACATCGCCTTAGTCGAGGCGGTGCGCCAAGCAGTGGGTGATGAGATGGAGATAATGGTAGATGCCAATCAAGGCTGGCCAATACATGGATTTGGACCTTATCCCCACTGGGACTTGAAACGAGCCATGAACGAGGCACGTGCCTTTGAGGAGCTCAAAGTGCGCTGGCTGGAAGAGCCACTTTATAAGCACGATTATGAAGGATATGCACAGCTTCGAGCGGCAACCAGTGTGCCGCTCGCTGGTGGCGAGTTTAATACTGATTTGCACGAATTTCGCGATTTGATTACCAAGCGTTGTCTGGATGTAATTCAGCCTGATGTCACCCTCAGCACGGGGATTCTCAATGGGAAAAAGGTAGCTGGCATGGCAGAGGCATATAACCTCGAGTTCAGCCCGCACACCTGGACTAATGGACTGGGGCTGGCAGCCAATCTTCAGTTGATGGCTTCAGTCCCCAACTGTTATTACTGTGAATTTCCCTACGAGCCACCAGGCTGGATTCCAGAAGCAAGGGACTTCATGCTCGCCGAACCTTTTCAAATAGACAATGAAGGGTACATCAGTGTGCCACATAAACCAGGTTTGGGAGTCGAGATTGACATGGGGAAAATAAAGTCCTGCGGGGAGAAAGTTTGATGCCATCTGCCCGTTACCGCGGGTTGAAGTACGAACTTTCTTCGTGTAAGGTATAATATTGATATGGAAGCGATAGGTCCCAGCACAGCTTTCTATATAGTAGTATTGCTCTGGGTAGGCAGAGTCATAATCTGGACATTCATTTGTACTTTGCTGGCCTGGCTTGGAATCAGGGTGCTGGATGCACTTACCCCGCACATTCACGAACGAGAGAGAATAGGAGAGAACCCGATTTCAGTAGGTCTGTTCATGGGTGGTTTTTTCATTCTGGTTGGCCTGGTCATCCATGGGGTGGTAACAGGCCCTGCGGTAGCTGGCGGTGGCTTGTTGGCAAGTCTGATTGATCCCGAGAGGCTGGGATTGGTTGCTGTTAGCTTCCTGGTAGCTCTTCTTTTGGGAATAACCATACTGCGTGTTGTGGACAAGTTGACGCCAAAAATTCCTTTTGTCAGCGTTGAGCAGAATCCAGTTGCAGTGGGAGTCTACGTTTTCGGCTATTTGATTTTCTTCGGTTTAATATTACATAGCGCTTTAACCATGTATTTATTGTGACTTGCTATGGCAAAACCCTTGCAAGTTGTCCTGCTTCTTGTGGCAATCTTGATGGCAATAATGCCGGCTACTGCCTTAGGGGTGTCATCAGCAAATTACTATAAGGAAAATGGCGACGTTTATGATGATTGGAACATATGCCGCACCAATTCGGTCGGCGGAGACGGCTTCTTCCAGGTCTCGGAAGCAAATTTCTGCCCCATCATACTCGGTGAAAGCTTAGGAGAAAATGCCGACAGGGCTTACCAGATTGGTCAACAATTTGCCGTAGATTACCCTGATTTCAATCAAAGGGCGGAGAAAATTTTCGCCTTCGCCCGTGATAAGGTCAGATATACTCCTGATGAAGACCAGTTTGGTTATGAAGAATTTGCCCAGAATGCTGACGAATTAGCAGCGTTCATTGACGATGAAGGGATTGGCTATGGTGACTGTGAGGACTACGCCATACTGCTTGCTGCAATGTATAAAGGGGCGGGTTTTCGTTCAGCGATAGTACTAGCACCGGGACATGCCGCAACGCTGGTATATTTACCAGAATATAACAAAGCTAACCGAATTTTATCCGTTGACGGTGAATCAGGCTGGGTCTGGGCTGAGGCTACTGGCAGGAACAACCCGTTAGGCTGGATGCCGGAAAGATTCATCGATGCTGAACTAATGGCTTATGAGGTTGATGATGAAGCGACAACTAAAATGGAGCCATCCGGGAAATCTCCCACTGTTATAACCCCGAGTGGAGGGAGCTCTGGAATTGGTATATCCCCGTTCTTTGGCGTGCTGGCGATGATGTGGCTTTTCTCCCTATTCCGGCGGAGAAGACGATAGCCGCGACAGCAATTAAGCACCCACTTTATCGCTGAGTTAAGGCTAATCTTATGACCTATGGAGACATATATTGGTTTCGTTCCAAGCTTGGTTCTTAAAGCAGCCCCGATGACTTGCTCATTATCAACCAGTTCGGCATAGGAGCCAACTTTTTCCCCCAGAGGCTTATGATTACCCATTACAAAGCAGCTTACACCGGTGCCTTAACCACTATGGTAGTGCCTCTGCCTGGTTCAGACTGTATTGATAAGCTTCCACCGAGCAACTGTGCCCGTTCCTGCATCCCGGCAAGACCAAGCTTACCGGCACGAGTCAAGTCTCCCACGCTCTCCAAAAGCTGGAAGCCAACACCATCGTCCTTTACTGTGATAGTTGTTTCCTTTTGCTCGAATTTAACGGTAACCTCAGCCTTTGACGCTTGAGAGTGTTTCCCGATATTCCTTATTGCCTCTTGGACAATACGGAAAATCATCACCTCCGTTTCCGAAGCTAATCTCCGTTCCTGCCCTACTACGATTAAATGACATTCCACCTTATGCTCAGTTTCAAGCTGCTCCACAAGCCATTCAAGTGCAGCACGCAAGCCGAGGTCATCCAGTATTGAAGGACGAAGGTCACGGCTAAAGTAACGCACTTCCTGCAATATGCCCTTTATTTGCTCATGTATCCTCCATAAAGCCTTAGCCTCACTCAAGGGCAGCTTCGCTTTATCCCGCAACAAGCCCTCTACCTGATGAAGAAGGGCGATGAGTTCCTGAGCAGTGCTATCGTGCAGCTCACGAGCGATGCGAGAGGATTCCTCCTCCTGAGCCCTGGTGATTTGCTGGATATACAGACGCATGTTCTCCTGCATTTGCTTCTCTTTGGTTATATCCCTGGCAATATTCTGAAAAGCTCTAGGTTCACCATCCCTGGCAATTAAGTTGGTGGTTAACATGACTGTTGCCATAGTCCCATCCGCCCTCATAATTTGTTGCTCGTAAGGCTGTACACCCATATGACCTTGAAGTAATTTATCTCGCATCTCCTTAGCCAAGGATAAGCTCTCCTCAGAAAGAAACGACTTAACATTTAAAGAGGATAATTCCCTCATTTCATGCCCCTCAAGTTCGTAAGGCGCCTTTTCTGAATCATAACCGAGGAGCCCACCGGGAATTTCCTCAGGGTCAAATCCAATGAGCCTGGCGGCAGCTTCGTTAGCCGCTATAATGTTACCATGTAGATCGTGTATCCAGATAGCATCGTGGGCGCTTTCAAATAACTCTCGATAGTTCCTCTCAGAGGCATGCACCTGTTCCATCATTCTCGCTTGCTCCTGGTAAAGGCGAGCATTCTCAGAACAAACGCAAATTTGGCTGGCTACAGCAGTAAGAAGCTTCGTTTCCTCTTCAGCAAACTCCCGACATTCACGGCTAGCGATACAGAGCGTGCCTCTAACTTCCTCCTCACATTTCATAGGCACAATGAGCATACCTTTGATGCTCTCTTGACTCACCACCTCACGAGTGAGTCTAGGGTCAGTAGAGGCATCCCTTACCAGCAACGGCTCCCCACTTTGAGCTACCCAGCCGTTAAGCCCTTCGCCCACCTTCAGCTTGTCCACACTGCGAGCAAATTCCTCGGAAACTCCCTCATAACCAACCAAATTTAGTTCCCTTGCTTCCTTACATAGCTGGAATACCAAAACGACGTCCACATCCATAACATCTGAAATCTTGCGCACGGCATCGTGCAAAACTTGCTCCACATTCAAACTATGGATAAACTGCTTACAAACACTGCCCACCATAGCCAGCTTCTTCTCGTAGCTCATCACCTTTCGGCTCTGAGAGCGGAGCTTGTTCCTGGTCACTGTCAGTGTTTCGGCAATAATCTGCCTATCTTGCCCGGTAGCCATCTTGCCTTCCCGCACCTTCAACATTAAGCTAGCTAATACTCCGATCAGAGTTACAATCCCAGCTTCAAATAGGGCACCGGGAAGGTTGGAGGAGAAGAAGAAGACAGCTCGGGGAAGCATGATAAGCAAAGCAGTAAACGCTGTCACTAGTGCCGCTGTAGCACCGAAGATGAAACCACAGTAGACCACGGGTATGAGGTAAAGCACAGGGTAGGCCACCAGACCAAAATTACCCCAAGGCCATATCTGTTCAGCATAATGACTGACAGAGAAAATTCCCATCAATGCCAGAATCACCCAAAAGTGAGGGTTACGCAAAACTGCCGTCACTGTTGTCCTGTCCATTAAGACAAATCATCGAGGGTAAGCCAACCCCTCTTCAAAGCTTCTATCACCGCCTCGATGCGAGAGCCCACTCCAAACTTATTAAATATCCCTTGCAAGTGACTTTCCACGGTATGGACGCTAAGGAAAAGTTCCTTGGCAATATCCTTATTGCTCAAGCCCTTCGCCGCCTTGGTAAGCACATCCAGTTCCCGCTGTGTGAGCAGGGACAACGCCCCCTCCTGAACATATCCCTCGCTACGCTTGAACCTCTCCAGCACTTTGCGAGCAATAACGGGATGAAGCACTGATTCCCCTCTATACACAGCACGGATAGCATCGATGAGCTGCCCAGCACTAACATCCTTTAGCAGGTAACCGGCAGCGCCTACCTCTAGAAGGGCAGAGACATATTGGTCATAGTCATAAGCGGTAAGTATCAGTATAGTTGCCGAGGGCTGGAATGCCTTAATTTGCCTTGTAGCTTCAATGCCATTCAGCTTGGGCATGGAGATGTCCATAATGATGACATCAGGGTTGAGCTCCCTCGCCAGCTGCATCGCCTCCTCGCCATCGCCAGCTTCACCAACCACAATTAAATCCTTTTCTTTCTGCAAAAAGGCACATACGCTTTGCCGCAGTACTACATGGTCTTCAGCAAACAAAATCCTTATCTTCTCCATGTCTATATCATTCTAACCTTCCTTTGAATTCATTTCAATTTGGTGTCAAATCCCAATGTTTGAATTTTCAAATTCAAAGTTGCTTTGGTGACTGAAGTTTTGGTCAGATGCCTCCACGTAAGTAATGAGGACCAGGTGGTCAAAATCAATGACTGACAGCGCCTCATTTTTGCCATTCTTGAGTAGCCGGAAATAGGAATTTAATGGATGTGTGACGGAAGCAGAAATGGTTTAATGAAAGTAAAAGGAGGCGAAATGGGATTAAGGGCATATTTGCTGGTTAAGGTTAATGACAGTATAGAACAGGAAGAGTTCACCAGGGCAGTAAAGGAGGTGGAACGGGAACCGGGGGTCGAGTTCGTTGACCCTGTTATCGGGCCATTCGATATGATGGTCATGGTGAATGCACCGGCGACAGTAGAAACCATAGCTGCCAAAATTCAGAACCACCAGTGGTTCGAAGATATGGAGATACTAAAGCTGATCAACATATTTTCAGGGTGCTAGACATCTGAATTTCCTGACCAAGAAACCATGAAAGTGAGGTGAAAAGTTATGAGAGACAGCATGACAAAAGAGCAGGGCGACACAAAAAACGAGCGGAGGACGGTATGGAAATTCCTGGCCCGGAGTGGAGGAGCAAGTTTTATTTGCATCGGCGGAGCAACAGCCATCGGGTATATGGTTGACGGACTAAACCACACCGGAGCGCTGTTCGGCTTGATTGGAGCCACCATTGGTCTCGGCATCGCTTGGGCCTATATCTATCTTAGTTTTAGATGCATTAACAGTCGCTAGAAGGAGGTAAAGAGTAAATGGATGGAGAAGCAATAAAATATGTGGCAGCAAGTCTAGCTATAGGCATAGGGGCTCTTGGGCCAGGCATAGGAGTTGGCATCTTAGGGCACGGAGCTATGGGCGCACTGGGACGCAACCCTGAGGCAAGGGGCGCGATAATGACCAACATGCTCATCGGCATTGCTTTTTGCGAGGCTATCGCTATCTATGCTCTAATAATAGCCATCATAGTTCTGTTTGTCTTCTAGCAGGTGTTGTCTGATTTACTATGAAGCGTGTCTGGCATTGTCCAGACACGCTTTTTATTTAGCCACCACGTGTCAAATCATTTAAGTAGGTAACCCAACTTCAGGTTCTTGCATCATAAAAAAAGTAACCGTACGAGGTACTGACTTTTTATAAGGATCAACCTGCTGGATTCTCCTTTTCTCCTGGTAAGTTTGGTAAAGCTTATCCAGTTTAGAATTGATACCTCGTTTCAGTTGAGCTGGATTTAAACTCAGGTAGAGAGTCTCAAGTTGCGCCCTGGCCTTAGCTGAGGTCTGGTTTGATTCCATCAACCTCTGATATGGAGTTTGTGGGATATCGTACTTCCTCTTAACACTGCCACCAATCCTTACCTTCTCAGTTAGCTTCATCACTGGCTGAAAGAAATTCTTATATAGCCTCAGCTCATTACGATAAAGGTCATTGATGAGCATTAGTTCCTCAGCAGTGCCATCAGCAAATTACTATAAGGAAAATGGCGACGTTTATGATGATTGGAACATATGCCGCACCAATTCCGTCGGTGGAGATGGCTTCTTCCAGGTCTCGGAAGCAAATTTCTGCCCCATCATACTCGGTGAAAGCTTAGGAGAAAATGCCGACAGGGCTTACCAGATTGGTCAACAATTTGCTGTAGATTACCCTGATTCCAATCAAAGGGCAGAGAAAATTTTCGCCTTCGCCCGTGATAAGGTCAGATATACCCCAGATGAAGACCAGTTTGGTTATGAAGAATTTGCCCAGAATGCTGACGAATTAGCAGCGTTCATTGGCGATGAAGGGATTGGCTATGGTGACTGTGAAGACTACGCCATACTGCTTGCTGCAATGTATAAAGGGGCAGGTTTTCGTTCAGCGATAGTACTGGCACCGGGACATGCCGCAACGCTGGTATATTTACCAGAATATAACAAAGCTAACCGAATTTTATCCGTTGACGGTGAATCAGGCTGGGTCTGGGCTGAGGCTACTGGCAGGAACAACCCGTTAGGCTGGATGCCGGAAAGATTCATCGATGCTGAACTAATGGCTTATGAGGTTGAGGATGAAGCGACAACTAAAATGGAGCCAACTGATAAATCTCCCACCGTTATAACCCCGAGCGGAGGAAGCTCTGGAATTAATATATCCCCGTTCTTTGGCATGCTGGCGATGATGTGGCTTTTCTCCATGTTCCGGAGAAGACGGAGGTGAGTTGCCGCTTTCACACCATGGCAATTCAACTCAGAAGCTGCTATTCGATTATCACTATAGCTTTCTGAGTCCCCGCAATACTCCGTAGGCAATCATTCCACCAGCCAGCGCAGTCACCAATTGAGGCCAGCTCATCATCACTGCCACGCTCGAAGCCAGGTTTTGGTTGAGAAGCAGACTGATGACTATTGAACTGGTGCCGAATAGAAAGGCGAACTTCAAAATACTTCCTGAGATCAGTCCTAGCCAGTAATTCCTCTGTCTCAGGTAACCAAAGGTTACAACCAAAATAGCATTCCCCACTATGATAAAAGGAACCATAGGAGCCAGCACCGGGGGTAAAAGCCCAATAGCTAAGGCTATTGAACATGGTATTAAACCAATAAGAATTGCATCTCGCATGCCCAATAAAGCCACCGCAACAAGAAGGGTGGCATTAACAATTGGGCCGGTGACAAATTGGTTGTGAAACAGAGGAGCGGCAGTGGCTATCCCCAACAGCAAAACAAATCCAATCACTCTTGTTCTTGTAATCGTTAGAGTTTCCACCTGACTATTCATCCTTTAATACCTCCTTTGCACTTTCTTAATCTATACTACTTCCCTCCTGGTGTATTTGGTATGCAGTAGATGATGGGATTTCTCTCCCAACGGCTCCTTCAAGTAATCCTCATATACCTTCTTTATTGATGGATTGTCATGTGACTTCCGGTAAGGAAGTCCCTTATCTTCGTTATGGAGAACCTGCCCTCGAATACCTCTCAGCACCAAATCAAAGCTAATTGGCTGCCCTCCACCACCTGCACAGCCACCGGGACAAGCCATAATCTCGATGAAGTGGTAGGGTGACTTACCTTCCCTTACCTCGTCAAGAACCTTCCTGGCATTGCCCAATCCATGAGCTACAGCCACTTTCACTTCCAGGCCATCCATATTCACAGTAGCCGTCTTTACTCCATCAAGTCCCCTCACCGGCATGATGTCTAGCTTCTCAAGTTCTTTTCCAGTCACAAGCTTATAAGCTGTTCTCAACGCAGCCTCCATCACTCCACCAGTAGCACCGAATATTGTTGCTGCACCTGAATAGAGTCCCATAAGCTCCTCTGCTGGCTCATCGGGCAGACTGGCAAAATTAATTCCTGCCTCTTTAATCATGCGGGAAAGCTCCCTGGTCGTCAGAACATAGTCAACATCCTGAAAGCCACTATCTGCCATCTCGGGTCTCTGTGCCTCGAACTTCTTCGCTGTGCACGGCATGATGGAAACAGAGACAATCCTTGCCGGGTCTATTCCTGCCTTTTCAACATAGTATGTCTTGGATAACGCGCCGAACATCTGCTGAGGGGACTTACAGGTCGAGACATTAGGAATGAGGTCGGGATAGAAATGCTCCATGAACTTAATCCACCCAGGGGAGCACGAGGTAATTTGCGGCAAAACACCGCCATCCTTAACTCGTTTCACCAGCTCACTTCCTTCCTCCATGATGGTCAGGTCGGCAGAGAAGTTAGTGTCAAACACGGCGTTAAACCCTAACCTCCTCAGTGCAGCGTGCATCCTGCCAGTAACAAGCGTTCCAGCAGGAAGGCCGAGTTCTTCACCAAGTGCTGCTCTGACTGCTGGCGCTTCCTGGACCACAACATGCTTTTCAGGGTCTGCCAGAACTGCCCAAACTTCGTCCACAGCAGACTTCTCCTTGATGGCTCCTACGGGACAGACATGGATACATTGCCCACAGTTTGCGCACTCTACGTTACCTAAACCATTTTCCAGGAAAGTAGAGACCATCGTTTCTAAACCACGATTAACAAAGCCGATCACACTCACCGTTTGCACATCGTGACAAACGCGAACACATCTCCCGCAGAGAACGCATTTATTGGGGTCACGAATAATAGTCGGGCTCGTCTTATCCAGTTCATAGTGTGGTTTTTCCCCCTCAAATCTTATCTCTTTTACTCCCAGCTCAAAGGCTAGCTTCAATAGCTCACAGGTTTGATTTCTTTCACAGGTAGGACAATCTATATGATGATTTGCCAGCAGGAGTTCCACGATCATTCTTCTGGCTCTTCTCACCCTAGCTGAGTTTGTCTGCACCTTCATCCCCTCACTTACCTGGCGCACGCAGGAAGGGGCTAACCTGGGCTCACCCTCAATCTCAACAACGCAGATACGACAGTGATACTCCGGTTCAAGCATCTCCAGATAGCAAAGGTGAGGAATATCAACATGTACTTGCTTAGCCGCACGCATAATGCTGGTCCCCTCAGGAACCGTAATCTGTTCACCATTTATTGTTAATGTGACCATCTTTCCCTTCTTATTTCCTCACTTTCTGCTCAAATTCCTTCCCAAAGAGTCTTATGGCACTGGCAGTAGCGTTCATCGCCGCCTGCCCCAAGCCACAGCAAGCGGTGTCATACATTACCTCCCCCAACTCCAACAGGAGGTCAAGTTCTTCTGCTTTTCCCCCTCCATTAGAAAATCGGGTGAGGATTTCCCTGGCTCTTCTTGTGCCCTCACGACATACTGAGCACTTGCCACAGGACTCATGAGCGAAAAAGTCTATCGTGTTCTTAGCTACATCTATTATGCTAGTATCCTTATTTATTACGATTACTGCACCTGAGCCCAACATACTCCCGGCCTTGGCTACGCTCCTGTAGTCCAGCTTCGTGTCAAGGTTGGTAAGCAGACTGCTGGAAACGCCACCAGGTAAAGCAGCTTTAAATTCCCCCTTTACGCCCTCCCCATGATTCTCAATAAGTTCTCGCAATGTTATTCCCATGGGCAGCTCATACACGCCAGGCTTGTTTACCTGTCCTGATAAACAGAAGAGTTTGGGACCAGGAGAATCAGGGCTACCAATCCTGGAATACCAGTCGCCACCGTTAGTCATAATAGCGGGGATGTTACACAGGGTCTCGACATTGTTTACTGCTGTCGGCTTACCTAAGAATCCAGATTGTGCCGGGAATGGTGGGCGGCAGTCGGGACAGCCTCTACTACCCTCCATTGATTCAAGCAGGGCTGTCTCCTCACCACATACATAAGCACCAGCACCCTTGTAGAGCTGGACGTTAAATGAGAAATCAGAGCCGAGGATATTATTACCTAGGTATCCTTTCGCTTTTGCCTGTTCGACGGCTTTTTCTACCGTTTCAATCTCACGGTAATACTCGCCCCTGATGTAAATAAATCCCTTGCTCGTTCCAATGGCATATCCCCCTATGACGAGAGCTTCCAACAGCAAGTGGGGGTCATTTAATAAGATGCCCCGATCCTTAAAGGTTCCCGGTTCACCTTCATCAGCATTGCATACGATGAACTTCGTTTCAGCACTTTCCCTCCGGGTAAATTCCCATTTTAACCCAGCGGGAAAGGCAGCTCCGCCTCTTCCTACAAGCTTGGACTTCTTGACCTCAGCAATAACATCTTCAGGCTTCATGCCCAGCGCTTTTTCCAGCGCTTTGTAACCGCCGCCACCTGAATATACCTCAATATCCTGCGAATTTGGTTTCCCCACATTCTTGGTCAATATCCTTTCCATTTTGCCTCTTACCGCTTTAGCTCAGCGATTACTTCCTTAATTGATCCGTCAGTCAGGTTCTCATAGATTTTGTCATTAATCATCATTGCTGGCGCCTTATCGCACAGACCTAAACAGGGAACGACCTCCAGTGTGAACCTCCTCTCTGCCGATGTCTCACCCGCTTTTATTCCCAATTCGTTTTCTATTATCCCCAACACTCCATCCGATTTGTTGAGATGGCAGGGAAGGGAATCACATATACGGATAACATATTTCCCTTGCTCTTTGGTGGTGAGCATGCCATAAAAGGTTATCACTCCATAGATGTCTATTGATGGGACATCGAGGTTTTCCCTCAAGTACGTAATCGCCTCCTGTGGAATGTAGCCGCACATTTCTTGTACCGTCTCCAAACAGGGCAAAAGGGCCTCCTTTGATTTCCCGCAACTTTCCATAATTGCGTCTACCTTCGTTCTCCATACACTTATCCCCATACTAAACTCCTTTCCATCATCATATATACAGCTACAAAGGTATTCCTCTGCCCTCCCAAGGAAATAACCAAAAATCAGCTGACCACATCCCGTTGACCAAGGACGAAGGTTACACTGAACTTGGGACCAGAACTCCAACGGGTTCCCTTTTCGAAGGGTGGTAGTGCTCAAGCATGCCGATAACTCTCAGGATCTCCAAGTCCTTAATCCCTTCCCTGGCCCCTATCTTGTTAGCTATAGCTTGGACTGTTACTGGTGCATCTACCATGATTACTAAGTCGCGTCGACCAATAACCGGATCAACAAAATCTACCTCTGGCATCTCCTCCAGCTGTCTTACCAGGTCAATAGACTTGTGTTGCTCCATGTGGTCACCCAGAGTAACTAGAAAATATGCTCTCAGACCCATTGCTATTCCTCCTTTGCTTCCTATCTTAATTTGACCATATTCGCCTGCTTGGTGACATCGATGTAAGCTACTTTTCCGCGTCATAGAAAACCCTCAAAATGGTGGGTGCCTTGTTAGCTGATTTCTACTACTCACGGTTCATGGTTTTCATTGAGGCAAGAGCGTATTTTTATCCCTCGTGCACCAGTTGAAGTCGATAGTCAAGTAGACTAAGATATCAGGTAGGAGCAGAACATTAGAGAGACTATCGGCAGCAGGAAGGATGTCCATGGAGAAGATTACTAGTTTACTTGCTGAGGACCGTAAGATAGTGTGCCAGGGTATCCGCCAGTTTCTGGAGCGTGAATCAGATCTTGAAGTAGTAGGCGAGGCTAGTGATGGTGAGGAAGCTGTGCGATTAACAAAAGAGCTCAAACCTGATGTTGTTATCATGGATGTTGCTATGCCCAAGCTTAATGGAATCGAAGCTACCAGTCAGATAAAAAAGCTTCAGCCGTGCACGATTGTATTGATACTGATAGCTTCGGTTATAGCTGTAGAATCCCAGACAGCAGTTTCCCTGGACCCAGGACAACTATTTTAGCCTTATCTAGCATATCCGTGGTAAGAGCTCCCCAGAAAGCATGTCAATAATTCGAGAAGGGCCTAGCCTTGTTTTCATGATCACCCTTCCAGTATGTTCGTTAGTTACCTCACCAATGATAGCCGCATCTCTTCCATAGCAGTTCTGCTTCATTTGAGTCAGAACCTTATTAGCATCACCCGGCTCAACTATAGCTACCAATTTGCCCTCATTAGCGACATAGATAGGGTCTAGGCCCAAAAGCTCACAGGCAGCCTTGACCTCTTTTTTTACCGGTATCTTATCCTCTTCGACCGCAATGCCCACATTAGATTGCTTAGCAAATTCGTTAAGCGTGGTAGCCAACCCGCCTCTGGTAGGGTCACGGAGGCAGTGAGTATTTGGGCAAGCCTCCACTATTTGAGCCACCAATTTGTTCAACGGTGCACAATCGCTCTCCAGGAGTGTCTCGAACCTAAGTCCCTCACGTTGGCTCATTATAGCTATGCCATGGTCGCCGATGGTGCCGCTCAAAATAACCCTGTCGCCAGCTTTAGCATTGGCTCCTGAAATATCAATTCCAGCAGGAATAATGCCTATCCCTGAGGTAGTGATAAATAATTTATCTGCCTGCCCTCGGTTTACTATCTTGGTATCCCCCGTGATTATATTTACCTGTGCCTCATCAGCGGCTGCTTTTATTGACCGGACTATGTGTTCAAGGTCAGCCATGAGGAGGCCCTCCTCTATGATTACGGATAGACTCAAATATAGAGGTTTAGCTCCGTTCATGGATAAATCGTTAACCGTGCCGCAAACAGCCAGCCTGCCTATATCTCCGCCAGGGAAGAAGATAGGATTGACTACATAGCTATCGGTGGTGAAAGCGAGGCGTCCATTAGCCTCAAAAATAGCTGAGTCATCTAACTTGTCCAACAGAGGATTAGCCAGCAAAGGAAGAAATTTTCTCTCCACTAAGTCATGGCTTAATTTGCCACCGCTGCCGTGAGCCAGAAGAATGGTATCATTCATAGCTTGCTCCATACTGATAATAGGCAGCACAGGCTCCTTCACTGGAGACCATACAGGGACCTATAGGTTTTTCTGGAGTGCAAGCTTTTCCAAACAGCTTACATTCAAGTGGTGTAGCTGCGCCCCGGACTACGTCTCCACAACGACATCCTTTCGGTTCTTTGGCAGGTTTGTCATTGCGAGCAGAGCGAAGCAATCCTGAAAAAGCATTATTAGCATCAAAGTGCTGGTATTCCTTGTTAATCTTTAAGCCGCTTTGAGGTACAATCCCGATTCCGCGCCAGTCGGCGCCATCGATTTCGAAGACCTGCTGCATCAGTTCTAAGGCTTTCCTATTCCCTTCAGGCTTTACTCCACGGCGATAGGCTATCTCTACCTTTGGGCTACCAGTTTCAATCTGCTGCACTAGCTTATCTACGCTTAATAAGATATCCAGGGGTTCGAAGCCCGAGATAACATAGGCCACTCCATATTTCTCAGGAATGAACCCATAAGGATGAGAGCCAGTTATAACGCAGACATGTCCCGGACCAATAATACCATCAAGCTTGATCTCACCTAATCCCAGCAAAGCTTTCATCACTGGTGGGGTTAACTTCAGGAAGGAAAGGACATAGAAATTTCCTATCCTCTCCTTTTCTGCCTTAACTATAGAAGCGGCTATGGTCGGTGCCGTGGTCTCAAAGCCAATGCCAATAAAGATGACTGACTTGTTAGGGCTGGCTTTAGCCATCTCTAAAGCATCCATAGTAGAATAAACAACTCGTATATTTGCTCCCTCAGCCTTTGCTTGCTGTAAACTAGAATAGCTGCCAGGAACTCTCATCATATCTCCAAAGGTAGTAATGATAACCTTGGGCGAATGAGCTAAGGCAATAGCTTTATCCAGATCACCAATCGCTGTTACGCACACTGGGCAGCCTGGCCCTGACTTCATTTCAATTGTTTCTGGTAATAGCTGGCGAATCCCATACCTCATTATGGCATGGGTATGTCCACCACAGAATTCCATTAACCTGATTGACCTGACAGAGTGGCCAGCGATTCTCTGTGCTAGTTTCTTAGCCAGCTCGCTATTTTGATACTCGTCAATGAACTTCACTCAGCTTTATTATCTCTTCGAAAAGCTTTAAGGTCTCCTTAGCTTCAACTTCATCCACCACACCTATAGCATAGCCCGTGTGAAGCAGCACATAATCACCCGCCTTTACCTCTGGAGTAAGAGCAACGCTAACTCGGCGTCTCACGCCCCCTATCTCCGTTTCTGCCTCATCACCTTCTATGGAGACAACTTTAACTGGAACCGCTAAACACATTGTATGGTATTTTAGCCTAACTCTCTTGACAATTCCAACAACCAAGTGTGCTTGACTTTTTGGAGATTTTCATGGATGGGTAACTATTTAGCGAAATTGGCGACAACCGCTTGTCCCAGGGAGATACCACCGTCATTGCATGGGACTTGCCTGTGGCTAAACACCTGGAAGCCACTATTTTCCAATAATTCAATCGTTTTTCTCAGCAATAAGCGATTCTGAAATACGCCGCCGCTTAAGGCCACTTGATTGATACCAGTTTCGTCAGCTATCAACCGGCACATTTCATCTGTCATTTTGGCTATAGTGTTATGAAATCTAACTGATATCCTTCCTGAAGAAATGCCTTGCTCTAAGTCTTCAATTATCGCTGAGAGTAGATCTCTTAGCTGCACAATTCTCATCCCTTCATCTACTATTATGCGGTACGGATAGCTTTCCTTATCATTGGAGATTGCAGAGCCTGTTCCGAGCGCCAGCGAAGAATCTCGCTCTTCGCAATGGCAGGCATACGCGGCCATTTCTAACTCTACAGCCGCTTGTCCTTCATAATCTATCTCACCTCTTATGTTCATCAGGGCTGATACAGCATCAAACAGACGTCCCATGCTTGAAGTCAGTGGTGAGTTCAGCCCACTTTCTATTTGGCGTTTGATAATTTCTGTTTCAATTTTGCTAACCTCTCCGATAAACGCTAATTGAGGTTGCTTTGCCCTGCTTGTAATGACGGCCTTTAAGGTATCCTTTCCTAGCAAAGTAAGGATATAGCCAATAGCAGTACGGTAAGGTCTTCTTATAGCCGCATCCCCCCCAGGCAAGGGTAAGTATTCTAGATGTCCTGCTCTGTTGAAGCTTTGGTAATCAGCTACCAAGAATTCCCCTCCCCAAATATGCCCATCGCTACCCATCCCTGTACCATCAAAAGCGACTCCTATAGCTGGAGTTTCTAATCCATTATCTGCCATGCAGCTCACAATATGGGCATGGTGATGCTGCACAGGTATAAGTTTCATGCCAGATTCACCCAGCTCTTGAGCATACTTGGTGGAAAGATAGTCAGGGTGAAGGTCATAGGCGATAATTTCAGGCTCGATGCGAAATAGCTTCTTATACAAAGAAATAGTATTGTCAAAATGCTCTAGTGTTTCCATATTTTCCATGTCACCAATATGCTGACTTAGGAACGCATAGTTATCCCTGGTCAGGCAGAAAGTAGTTTTCATCTCAGCGCCACAACCCAGCACCTGTCTGGCTCCGAATGTGAGGTGAATAGGATAGGGAGCATAACTGCGTGCTCGCCTTACAAGCTGACTTGTTCCCCTTTCCACTACAGCTACACTGTCATCATAGCGAGAATAAATACCGCGATTGTGAATCAGGAAGTAATCAGCAATTCCTGAAAGCCTTTTTAATGCTTCATCATTATCTTTGGCGATGGGCTCTTCGCTGAGATTGCCGCTGGTCATCACTAAGGGTAGCTCAGTATCTTTCAGCAGGATATGGTGTAGTGGTGTATAAGGCAGCATGACACCTAAATATTCTAGATTTGGAGCTATCTCTCGAGATACAGATGAATCGGCTTGCCACTTCATAAGCACGATAGGGCTTTGAGGAGAGGTGAGCAATTCCTCTTCTTCCGGTGAGACGTAGCAATGTTTTTTTATTTCGTTCACGTTGTTTACCATTATGGCGAAGGGTTTAGAGGGTCGTCTTTTTCTTTCACGCAGAGTCTTAACTGCCGCTTCATCGCTGGCATCACAAGCTAAAAGAAATCCCCCCAAGCCTTTAACAGCAACGATTTTTCCTGCTTTCAAGAGTTGACTGGCAGTGGCTAAGGCATCCGATCCCGCTACTCGCTTGCCTTGACTATCAACCAGCTCAACCTTCGGGCCACATTTGGGGCAGGCATTTGGCTGGGCATGGAAGCGGCGATCTAGCGGGTTTTCATATTCTGCCTGGCATTGGGGACACATTTGGAAATAGCGCATGGTAGTTTTAGGGCGATCATAGGGTATATCCTCGATTATGGTAAAACGTGGGCCGCAGTTGGTGCAGTTGGTAAAGGGATAACGATAACGCCTATCGGAAGGATTTAACAATTCACTGAGACAAGCTTGACAGGTAGCAATATCTGGGGAAATAAGCTGGTATTTTCCCTCTTGAGCGATGCTATGGCGGATTTCGAAGTTCTTATAGCCAATTGGTGGATGGTGGGTGATAGCTATGTCCTCAATGTGAGCTAAAGGGGGAGCTTCTATTCTAAGCTGCAATTGAAACTGCTTGATAGCCTCTGATTCTCCCTCTACCTCAATTTTGACATCCTCAGAGGTGTTATACACATAGCCCTTCAGATTATGCTTAACAGCCAATCTATAGACAAATGGTCTGAAACCAACTCCCTGGACAATACCGCGAACGTTAATGCGGGCCAACTCTATAGTTCTTATTTTGGCCATTTCAAAACTGCCGTTATTCTGTTGTCTTTATTTTCTCAATCACTACTTTTCTGAGTTCAGCTACTTCGCTCTATTCCCGGTGAAAGCTTTGACTCCCAACTTATATCCTTGGGTTCAATTCTCATAATACTGGCATTCTTACGTTCTCTTTCTAACACTCTCGGCATCTTCAAGCTAGCTATCAAACCAATCTGACGCAAGGGATAATCTTGCCGGTAGGTTTATTATTAAAGCGTCAATGCTGAAAGGATAACAATCTTTCGTTGACTTACTTTCTTCAGCACTATTGATCAATTTTACTTCCAGCAGGTGAATTGAGCAAATGTAGCCTATTGACATCATCCTAGACAATGGGCTACCATACGCAGGTTGTGATTCGAGGAAGGATGGATATGCCGATTTGGTTATCCGTCTTTCTTCTATTTCCGCCAAGTTTATCCATTTGGTATTTAGAGACTACTCATGCTGCCTTCTTAAGGAGACATTAACGAGGTATGTAATTTTACCGAGGTTTTGATGATGCTTGCCGGGGTTTCTGTCATTAGCATAGTTCTTTTTATCGCAGTCATCGTCTTGGCTGTTATGGCGGTGAGCTTTAAGGATCTACTTTCTGCTGCGATTTCATTGGCGGCTTTGAGCGCTGCATTAGCAATAATCTTTTACCGCTTGAGTTCTCCCTATGCCGCAGTAATTGAACTCTCTGTCTGCGCCGGCTTAATCACAGCGCTATTCGTAGCAGCTATCAGTTTAACCAGGAGAAGATGAGGAATTGACAAAAAGTATACTAGGGGTGGTATTCGGCGTAATATTTGTGGTTTTTTCCGTTTTGATATTGATCCACTCATCTCAGCCTGCGGTCTATGTTCTAGGTGGCCCCCAAACCTTTAGCAGCGCTTTGTGGGAATTCCGTCCCCTTGATGTCTTCCTCCAACTACTAATCATCCTGGCTGGGACTTTTGGCATTCTTACATTGGTTAGGAGATCTCAGTAATGAATTTATGGCAGGTTTATATAGCAGCAATTGTTATCCTTTTAGGCATTGGGATTTATTGCTTAATAAGCCGAAGAAATTTAATCCAATTAATAATCGGAATTGAGGTTATTGCCAAAGCAGTTACTTTAAGTTTTATCCTCGCTGGTCACCTTCAAGGGAACGAGCAAATCGCTCAGGCTATAGTAGTGACCATCATCCTGATTGAGGCAGTTAGCACAGCGGTTGCCCTGTCTTTGATAGTGGCTGCGTATCGGCATACAGGTAGCCTGGACACCAATATTCTCAAGAGGCTTCGAGGCTAGGAAATGGAAACAGGTGTACTGATAGCTTTACTTGCCATATTGGTACCCATAGTACTTGGCCCCTTTACCTATCTTGTTGAAAAGATAAGCGCCAAAGCCAGGACGATATACGCCGTATCCTTAGGTTTTATCACCGGGGGCCTGACCTTATCGCTAATCCCGTATATCACAAAAGGTACTGTAGCAGGCTTTATGTGGATACCGGGGGCAGGCAGGATACCATTCAATGTTTGTCTCGATTCCTTCAGTGTTTTCGTAGCTATGGTTGCTGGCGTTATTGGAGCCCTGGTTTTGTTATTTTCCACTCGATACATGAAGCCGGCATCTGAGGAGTATTCACTGTCACGATATTATTGGCAAGCACTGTTGTTTATTGGTGGCATGATCGGGCTGGCCTTAACCAGCAACCTTCTAGTTATGTACGTCTTCTGGGAGATTATTGGATTTTGTTCCTACGCTCTAATTGCCTATTACTATCATGAACCAGAGCCTGTACCAGCCGGGATTAAGGCATTTATCGTGACCAGGATAGGTGACATTGGACTTTTAGCCGGCATATTAATTTTATGGCATGCTACAGGAACTCTTAACATCTTCGAGATAATGAGTGCCTCACAGGCTGGTCTCATCTCCTTCACCCTTCTTGGTCTAGCCGGCGCTGGATTTCTTGCTGGAGCCATAGGTAAATCAGCGCAGTTTCCTCTGCATGTCTGGTTACCGGATGCTATGGCAGCCCCTACTACTATCACTGCCCTGATTCACGCCGCTTGCCTGGTCAACGCTGGTATATATCTGCTTGCTCGCAGCTATCCTATATTCGCTGCGCTAGCCTGGTGGCCTACGGCACTGCTCTGGATTGGAGCAGTAACCGCTCTTATGGCAGCAACAATAGCGCTAACACAGTGGGATATTAAACGGGTACTGGCATATTCTACTATCAGCCAGCTAGGATATATGATGGCAGCTATTGGGGCCGGAGCAATTTTAGCTAGTCAGTTCCACCTTGTAAGTCACGGAATATTCAAAGCACTCCTCTTCCTTGGCGCTGGTTCCATTATGTACATGACCGGGGGAATTAAAGACCTGCGCCAGATGGGAGGACTGGCTAAGTACATGCCGATTACCCGTATTACCTTCATCTTCGGGCTTCTTTCGCTAGTGGGAATTCCTATATGGAGCGGCTTTTTCTCTAAAGATATGATTATGGCAAACTTGTTGCAGGGCGGAGCTTACGGACCTCTCGTTCTCCTTGTCATAGCTACTTTCTTTACCGCGGCTTATTCCTGGCGAATGTATTGGCTTGCCTTTCAAGGAGAGAAAAGAACTTCAACTGAAGTTCATGAATCGCCGCCGCAAATGACTGGGCCTTTGATTATACTAGCTCTTGGCTCTTTCCTATTCTGGCTCTGTATATCTCCTTATACAGCAAGCATGGCGGTCTCCTTGCCAGCCGGTTATCTCATAACGCATATGTCTTTAGCCGCTGTTATCCATCATGCTTTCACTAGCCCCATTATCTGGGTTACCGCCGCTGTAATAGTTACTCTAATAATTCTAACTTCAAGATGGAGAGCAACTGTTATAAATGCATATCAAAAGCCTTCTGCCGTTACCTTGCCTTTGATGAGAGCTTACTGGATTGATATCTTCTATAACCGCGTTATTGTGAAAGGTCTCTTTAGTTTCTGCCAGCAGTTCAGGAGATTACAAACAGGGGACTTGAATTATAACAACTTGGCGATAGCGATAGGACTTGTAATATTTCTGATAATGCTATTTGCTTGGGGAGTGTACTAAATTGGATATTTCACCTGCTGCTCCTATTATTACACTCTTCATTGGGGCCCTTTTAACTTACCTTTTTGGTCGCACGTATCCTAAGCCTAAATTTACCGGTTTAGCTTCCCTCCTGTTCCTGGTTATTGCATTGGTGGAACTTCTTAAGCTTTATCCTGAAGGCGGGCGTGTAACCTATTCCCTCTGGGGTACTCAAACATTCCTTGAGGCTAATGGGCTAGCAATATTTCTGGGTGTGGTAGCGGTGGGGCTGGGGATTTTGGTCCTAACCTACGATGTAAGCCATATGAAGGATAGTCCTGGCTTGGGCCGGTATTACGCCCTCATCCTTCTTATGGTTGCCGGTGCCATAGGTATTGGATTCGCAGGAGACCTATTTAACCTGTTTGTTTTCTTCGAAGTTATGGCTATTCCTTCTTATGCACTGGTTGCCTTCCGGAAAGAAAAATGGGAGCCTGTGGAAGCAGCAGTTAAGTACACCATCATGAGCATCTCTGGATCTTTGCTGGCTCTTGGTGGTATCTCTATAATATTTATGTATACCGGCAATCTTGACCTGAATACCCTGGCGCAATCGGTAGCGAACATGGACCCGGGGATGGCCATCGCCGCTGCCGGTCTCATTATAGTCGGTTTCGGAGTGAAAGTAGCCATAGTTCCGCTTCATATGTGGCTCCCCGACGCTTATCAAGCTGCCCCCAGTGGGATAAGCGCCTTATTATCCGGCATTACCAGTGGAGCAGGAGCTATTGCGATGCTCAAAGCCCTAACAATACTGATACCCACAGGAACCCACCCCGGGGTAGTGCTGATAATTTTCGGCATCATTAGCATGTTCGTGGGCAATTTCATGGCACTGGTGCAAAAGGATTTAAAGCGGATGCTGGCTTATTCCAGCATAGCGCATATGGGCTATGTAGTGATGGCAATTGGACTGGCACTTAATTATCTGCCAATTGCCGGTGAGTACGCATTTAGAGGTGCTTTTTTCCATATCATGAACCATGCGGTGATGAAAGGGGGAGCATTTCTATGTGCCGGGGCTATTCTTCAGTCTATCGGCACCAGTGACCTGCATGAAATGAGGGGGATAGGGCGAAAAAATGTATTAGTGGGGGTTGCTTTCGCCTTTTTTGCTTTAGCTTTAGCTGGAGTGCCACCTCTTAATGGCTTCATCAGTAAATTCTTCATTTGTAAAGGCGGTGTTGATGCTGGCGGTTGGGGTATTGTGGCTATGAGCTTGCTGATTTTGAACAGTGCGATCTCCTTAGGTTACTATCTTCCGGCCTTGAATACCATTCTGTTCTCCCGTGATATCTCAGAGAAGACAAAACTAGCCAAACCAAGTCCAATATGGATATCCATACCTATTGTCATCATGGTTATTCTTACCGTGTCACTGGGTGTTTACCCTGAGTTCGGCTTGAAAATAGTCAATCCAGCGGTACAATATCTAATGAGCTTTGCAGGAGGTTTATGAGTCAGTTTATACTTTCCCCGCCGATTGCATTCATCATATTTCTGATTGTCGCTTACCTTCTCTACAAAGGGGGGAGTACCCTGGGACCAAGAACTAAGGTAGAGGGAAAGAAGCTAGCTACCTATTTTTGCGGTGAGGATATACCAGGTGGGAAAGTGCAACCAGCTTACCATTTTTTCCGTTTTGCATTTTTCTTCCTTATTTTAGATGTAGCTGCCTTAGTGATTGCCACGGTGCCAAGCGGGAGGGCGGCTTTTTGGGGCATTGTATATCTAGTCACGGTATTGATAGCAGTGGTTATTTTGCTGGTTGATAGGGAGGTGATCCGATGAAAAAGTTAACACCGAAAGTCATAAAATCTAAGAGTGAAGCGCGTGCCTGGTCAGTATGGGCTATTAACTATTTTACCGCTTGCGGATTTATGGAGTTGCTTCCCTGGGTAGGCTCCGGCTATGATATGGAAAGATTTGGGATATTAGCTGTGCCATCGCCTAGGCATGCCGATGTTTTCATTATAGCAGGATATGTAACCAGGAAGGCTGCCAAGCGTATAAAGATGATTTACGACCAGATGGCTTCTCCTAAATATGTCCTGGCTCTTGGGAGTTGCCCCATGACGGGGGGAATGTACTGGGATTCCTATGCTACCATAAAACGGGTAGACGAAATCATTCCTGTAGATTTATGGATTGAAGGTTGTCCACCTAAACCGGAAAACATAGGACATGGCATAGTGATGGCGGCGAACGCAATAAAAGGTGGGCTCGAAGGACATTGACGATGATAAGCGACATCGAATCACGCCTCAAATCTAAATTCCCTGATTCGCTCCTTAATGTAGTGTCAAAAGACAAGCGTATCACATTTTCAGTGAAGAAGGAGGAATCCTACCCGATACTTTCCGAACTCAAAGATATTGGGTTTAATCACCTCTCCGATGTCACCGCAGTCGATTATATTGACGAGCAAGAATTTGAGCTAACATATCATTTATGGTCTCATCAGGAAAAGATAAGAGCTATAGTAAAGGTTAGAATTCCAAGGGAATCTCCCACGGTAAAGTCAGTCGTTGGTTTATGGACAGGGGCACAAATACATGAAAGAGAAGACCATGAGTTGTTTGGCATAAACTTCGAAGGGAACCCCAATCTGTTGCCCCTATTTCTTGAAGATTGGGAGGAAATACCTCCTTTCAGGAAGGATTTTGATACCCGCAAATATGTTAAGGAAAAGTATTATTTGGAGGAAGAAGGATACCCGGTAGTTAAGGGGTGAGATGGACATAGAGGAAAAAGAAATTGCCTTTTTAACCGTGCCTTTCGGGCCGCAGCATCCAGCTTCGGGTCATTTTCATGCTTTGCTGAAGGTTGACGGTGAAACGGTGCTTGAGCTTGAGCCCCATCCTGGATATCTTCATCGCGGTTTCGAAAAGTTGATGGAATACAGGATTCATCCCCAGAACTGTGTTCTTGTTGATCGAGCAGATGTTCTGGATCCTTTCTCATGTGAATTAGGTTATGCGAATGCCGTTGAGAAAATTGCAGGATTAGAAATACCGGGAAGGGGGCGGTATATAAGGACTATTATGGCTGAACTTGGCAGGATTCTATCTCATATAACCTGGATTGGAGTCCTGTCAATGGTTTTGGGATTTGACAGCGCAAACAAGATTGCCTGGGGGGACAGGGAGAAGATACTCCGACTCAATGAGATAGCTACCGGCGGAAGGTTATATCCCTGTTATTTGTGTGTTGGTGGAGTTCGCAGAGATATATCACAGGAGTTTGTAGATGAAACTTCCAAGGCTCTTGATTATTTGGAAGGACAGCTGAGTTTTTACGATTATTTTGTTTTCAAAAATGAGACCTTTGTTATGAGAATGGAGAAAGTAGGGAGGATGAGTGCTGAAGAAGCCATAGATTTAGGAGCTACAGGTCCTAACTTGAGAGCTTGTGGAATAGATTACGATGTAAGGAAAGACGAACCATATGAGGCATATTCCAAAGTCAAGTTCAATGTTGTAACCAGAGGCGAAGGAGATGCTTACGCCAGGAGTTTGTGCCGAAGATATGAGATTGCCGAGAGCATATCAATAGTCAGGCAGCTTCTAAAGAACCTACCTGATGGGCCATACAGGATGGAACTAAGCCCTGTATGGGCAGCGCCTGAGGGGGAATCTTATTTTTGTCTTGAATCAGCTAGAGGAGAGAAGTGCTTTCATGTAGTGAGCGATGGTTCTCCGTGCCCATATAGAGTGAAAATCAGGGCACCGAGCTTTCTACATACCCTGGTGGAATTCCCCTATTTAGCGAAGGAAAGCACCATTGCTGACATTCCGGCAATATATTGGAGCTTGGATTCCTGCCCGGCGGATATGGATAGGTGAGAAAGATGGGATATTTATCAGATAAATTTTCTAGAACGTTTACACCTTTTGGGATACTTAAGAATTTGTTCAGGAAACCGATGACACTACAATTTCCTTATGAGACTTTACCACCGGTAGAAGGCTATAGAGGGAGACATACAATAGATTTAGAGAAATGCGCAGGTTGCTTTATATGTTCTATGATCTGCCCCAATAAAGCTATTTGGCCTGCGGAATTTAAGGGGAGAAGATACCCTCAAGTGAATTTGGGGAAATGCTGTTGGTGTCAGCTTTGCGAAGAATATTGCCCCAACGAGGCAATTAAACTAACTCCACATGCCATGATGGTAACAATGGATAAAGAATCTGCCATCCTAGGGTTAGGAGAAGAGGGATTTGTCCCGAGACATCAGTAAAATGCCAAGTGAGTAAGGGGGATATGCGTTGAGCATTTTTTACTTAATAGTTTTTCCAGGATTTATATCTCTATTCCTTTTCTCGCTGCTTTGTGAGTATATAGATAGGAAGGTCACCGCTCGTTTGCAGAGTAGAGTTGGCCCTCCATTTTACCAGCCCTGGGCTGATTTCATTAAACTTATGTCTAAAGAAAGCTTAGTCCCAACAATGGCAGACCGGAAGAGATTCACGGCAATACCGATATTTGGGATTGCCGCTGTAGTGACCGCATTTATTTATATTCCCTTGTGGGCAACTGAATCACCCTTCCCTTTTACCGGTGACATAGTTGTGGTGATATATCTTTTAAGCCTTCCCACACTGCTTCTATTCCTGGCAGGGTGGCATTCCACTAACGTGTTCGGTACAATTGGGGCAACCAGAGGTATTACCCAGCTTTTTGGATACGAGGTGCCTTTCCTGCTTGCTCTTCTCTCTCCAGCTTTGGTAACTGGAATCTGGAGTCTCTCAGGTATTCTAAATTATCAGGTTGAGCATACGTGGTTTATTGCCTATTTGCCGTTATCTTTCATCGTAGCCATCATTGCCCTTGCCGGTAAACTTGAGCGTATCCCGTTCGATATCCCCCACGCAGCCCAGGAGATTGCTGGTGGTCCCTTCACTGAGTATTCCGGGGCAAGATTAGCCTTAATGCACTTAATGTTGGATATGGAACTGTTTGCCGGATCGGCACTGATAGCTGCTCTATTTCTTGGCGGGTTCGATTATATCGGTGTTATCCCCGGACTTGCTGGGGCAATAGTAGGGTTTATTGTCTTCCTGATAAAAACATTAATCGTCCTGTTTATACTAATCTGTATTAAAGCGGCATTTGCCAGGATTAAGATTGACCAGTTGATCAACATGAGTCTAAAGTGGCTGGCGCCCATGGCTCTGATTCAACTGCTAATAGCTGTTGGGCTGAAATTCGTAGGAGTGTTATAGAGAGAAGCATTACCGAAGATAAGAGTGAAAGGGTGAACCATATGATTAACAGCGTTTTACAACTCTGTACGAAGAGGGAACCAATGCCTCAGATGCCGGTAGAGGAGAGGATAGATGACTTCCAGGAGGTAGAATTTGGTTACGCTGAAGAAGAGATGAGGAGAGAGGCTTCACGATGCCTTCAGTGCGAGGATCCACCATGTGTCGAAGCCTGTCCTGCTCACCTGAATATAAAGAAGTATGTCTTTGAAGCTAGGGAAGGACGTTATAGAGATGGTTTAGAAACGATTCTGGAGCGATTACCTTTCCCTGCTACTGTTGGCAGAGTATGCCCTCACCCATGTGAGGATGCTTGTGTTCGCCACACCCATTTTGACCCGATAGCTAATCGCGCAATTAAGAGGTTTCTTGCTGACCAATTCATGGATGCAGATTGGCATCCAAAAATAGAGGCAAAATTGGAGGAGAAAGTAGCGATAGTGGGTTCAGGGCCAGCAGGACTCACTGCAGCTTACTACCTTGCGAAGATGGGTTATGAGGTAACCATATTTGAATCTTTGCCTCAAGCTGGGGGGATGATGCGCGTAGGAATCCCATCATATCGGCTCCCCAGAAAGGTTTTAGATCACGAAATCAATATGGTTAAGAATTTGGGCGTGGAAATAAAAACTAACGCCAGAGTGGAGTCTTTAGATACCCTGTTCAAAGACGGCTACCAGGCAATTCTTGTTGCCACAGGTGCTCACCAAGGAATGAAGATGCGAGTTGAGGGAGAAGATCACCCCAGAGTAATGGAATGCACTGATTTCTTGAGGGACGTGAATTTAGGCAAGACGGTTAAATTAGGTGACAGGGTGGCAGTTATCGGTGGCGGTAACGCCGCTATGGATTCTGCTCGCACTGCTCTGCGTTTAGGCTCTAAAGAGGTGACTATATTCTATCGCCGTACCAGAGCTGAGATGCCTGCTGACGCCGAGGAAGTGGAGGAAGTAATTAAAGAAGGGGTGAAGATAGAATTTCTGGCAGCACCGAAGAAAATATTCAGCAAGAATGGTGCAATTGCGCTGGAAAATATTCGTATGAAGCTTGGAGCACCAGATGCCAGTAGAAGGCGTCGACCTGAGCCGATAGAGGGTAGCGAGTTTAAAGTGGATGTTGATTCGGTTATCGCTGCTATTGGACAGGCGCCTGAAGTCCCGGAGCAATTTAATATTGAAATTGGGAGATTTGGAAATGTCATAGTGGCGGAGGGGAACACTTCCGCTACTTCCAAAGAAGGCATCTTTGCTGCTGGAGATGCAGTTACTGGCCCTCGTATAGTCATCGAGGCAGTGGCTGCAGGATTAGAAGCAGCCGAATCCATAGACAGGTACTGCAGGAGCAAGAAACAACAAATGTAATAGGTTTGAGGCTATCGGTGCGTATTGTATCGGCTGCGGAGATTATTTGGGAAATTGCGAAAACTTCGGCCGCACATATGCTTGCTTTCTGCTCAGCACCTGGTTATAATTGACCAGTTTGTGATGTTCCAAGGAGAAATGCAGTGATAGACAGCTTGCTGGGGTTATCTATCTTTTTCCCTATAATCGCTGGCTTCATTTGTCTGGGGATTAAAAATCATAAAGCCAGAGGCAGTATTGTTTTTCTCACTGCCGTGGTTCTCATAACAAGCTCCATCTTTTTCCTACGGCAAGGTTCTTTTCCCATAGAGTATTCACCTGCTCCTACTTGGGGTTGGGTCATCCTGGTTCTTAATTATGTCATACTGGCATATTTTCTCTTTGTGGCTATCAAGGACTTTGCTCAAAGGGGTATATCTCGCCACAATGTCCTTACCATAGCGCTAACCTTGGCTGCAGGCATTCCCCTGGCAATTTTTGAGTTCTCCCAGGCACCGCATACGCCATTGGAGGTTGCTCCCACCCTTTATATTGACCATCTATCTGTGATCATGTGCCTTATCATTTCTATTATAGGCTCGCTTATCGCCGTTTATGCCATAAGATATATGAAAGACCATGAAGAGCATCGCATGCACCTTGGCGAGCTTAAGGAGACAACTCAGCCCAGGTTCTTCTTCTTTATGCTCATATTCCTTGGAGCTATGAACGGTTTGGTCTTCGCCAACAACTTAATCTGGCTGGCATTCTTCTGGGAAGTGACAACACTGGCCTGCTACGCTTTGATTCGTCATGATGAAACTCCTATTGCCATAACCAATGCCTTTCGTGCCTTATGGATGTGTCTCATTGGCAGCGTTGGCTTCAGCTTGGCTATCATTTTCCTCTGGAACAGTCCACTTAACACTATTTCCCTGACAGAGGTCATTAACAGCGGCGCTTTGGCTTATCCTGTTCTTCTTCTGCCTATTGCCCTACTATGTCTGGCTGGTTTGACCAAGGCAGCGCAGGTTCCTTTTCAGAGCTGGTTACTCGGAGCCATGGTTGCCCCCACACCAGTTTCCGCCTTACTCCATTCCAGCACTATGGTTAACGCCGGGGTCTATCTTGTGCTGCGGATTGCTCCCGCATTTCAGGGCACTCATCTTTCCACACTTATAGCCATCTATGGCGGCGCAGTTTTCCTTATTACCGCTATACTGGCTATAAGCCAGAGTGAAGGTAAAAAGGTTCTGGCTTACTCCACGATTGGCAATCTAGGTCTCATCATACTTTGCGCTGGTATAAATACCTCGCTAGCCATAGCTGTTGGCATTATGCTCCTGATCTTTCACGCTATATCCAAGGGACTTCTCTTTTTATGCGCTGGCGCCATCGAGCATCATATATGGAGCCGGGATATAGAGGATATGGAGGGAATAGCCACGAAGTTGCCTGTTTTGACCGGCATAACCATCATTGCAATGTTTTCCATGCTGGTAGCCCCCTTTGGTGTCCTCATAACTAAGTGGGGGGCTATGGAGGCAGCTAGTGGCATTGGCGTATGGTCAACTCTTGTGCTCGTACTGCTCATGCTTGGTTCAGGAGCCACTACCGTTTTTTGGGCCAAGTGGATAGGTCGCTTCTTATGCCACAGTCCTGTGCCGGGAAGAGCCAAGAAGGAGCCCTTCATTCCCCTTTATCATGGTATCTTGTTGATATTAATTGGCTGTGCCGTGGTACTCAGCGTATTGATTGCCGCGGTATATAATGGTGTCATAGCACCAGGTTTAACCGAAGCAGGCTACAATGCGGCTTCAGCTTTTACTACCAGTGCCTGGTTCTTGAAATCCTCCATAGGTATTTTTGCCGCCTGGCCAATTTTCATAATAATCGCTCTGGCTCTCTTGATTCCTTCCCTTGCTACCAGGGCAAAGCCGGAGGAAAGCCATGCTTCTTACATGTGTGGGGAGAATGTGGAAATAGGAACAGATGAATTTGTCGCTGTAGCTGACGAAAGGACACAGCTCAAAACTGGCGGATTCTATATTGAAAGTATGTTGGGAGAAGGCAATCTCAATAGGTTTGTCGTGCCTATAGGTGTTGTTTTACTTGTCATTCTATTCGTTTTGGTGGTGATATGAGCACAGGTTGGTTAATTGGAAGTGCTGTAATTGCAGTTATAGTAGCCCCCTTAGTAGGGGGGTTGCTCAGGGGCATTGACCGCAAGTTGACTGCCCATATGCAAGGAAGGATCGGGCCGCCGATAATACAGCCATTCTATGATGTCATTAAGCTTTTGGGTAAGAAACCTATGGTGGCTGGTAGGGCTCAACTTGTTTTCGCCTATGGCTTTCTTGCCTTAATCGTCACTGCTGTAATATTTTTCGTCCGAGGGCAAGATTTGCTGGTAGTGCTTTTTATCCTGTTTTTTGGCAGCCTCTGCCTTCCCCTCGGAGCTTTAAGCGTAAAGTCGCCCTATAGCCAACTCGGAGGTCACCGAGAGCTGTTACAGTTTCTGGCTTATGAGCCAATTTTACTTCTGGCGGCAATACCTATAGCCTTAAAAGCTGGGGGCTTCCCTATTGCCAACATATTTGAGTATGGGCAGCCACTCCTTCCCGATTTATGGCTTACTTTTGTTGCCCTGTTTATTGCTCTGGCTATAGTGATGAGAAAATCTCCTTTTGACATCTCTAGTTCGGAGCATGCCCATCAGGAGCTGGTTAGAGGGGTGATTACAGAATACTCAGGCCCTTATCTGGCCCTGATAGAGATAGGGCATTGGTACGAGATGGTCTTACTCCTATCTATCCTGGGGCTTTTCTGGGTAGTAGGTAGTCTATGGTGGCTATCCATCATAATAGCTTTAGGGAGCTGGTTTATCATGCTAATTGTAGATAATGTGAATGCTCGTCTCACCTGGTCCTGGATGCTGAAATTTGCCTGGGGCGCAGGCGTAACTCTGGTAGCTTTAAATATATTATTCATTAACTTAGGATGGATGTGAAAAAATGGGAATTTTAAGTACATCACGAATGAAATCACCCTGGCTGCTGCATTTTGATTGCGGTAGCTGCAATGGCTGCGACATAGAAATACTTGCCGCCCTTACTCCCCTCTACGATATAGAAAGATTTGGCATTGTCAATATGGGCAATCCCAAACATGCTGATGTGCTTCTGGTCACGGGTCCGGCAAACCACCGCAATTATCGAGTGTTGCGTAATCTCTACGAGCAGATGCCTGATCCCAAGGGGGTAATCGTAGTGGGAACCTGTGGCTGCACCGGCGGCGTATTTCATAACTGTCCCAACGTTCTGGGTGGCATAGATAAAGTCATACCCGTAGATGTTTATGTTCCCGGTTGCGCTGCCAGACCTGAAGCTATAATTGATGCCGTAGTGTTAGCACTGGGGAAGCTTAAAGCATATGGAAAATGAAATATTAATAGAGAAAGCTGACTTAATTTCAGCAGTGGAGAAGCTGCTGGCTGAAAAAGCCAGGTTTGGCACCGCAAGTTGCGTTGACCTGGGGGATAAATTTGAAATTATTTACCACTTTGAGCCTCAGGAAAGCGTGGAGCCTTTAAAACATATTAGAGTCGTAATAGATAAAGAAGAGACTCTGGCCAGCATATCCAGTATGTATCTTTGTGCTGCCTTGATTGAAAATGAAATACAGGAGCACTTCAATGTCCAGATAAGCGGCATCGCTCTGGATTTCCAAAAGAGATTTCTCCGCTCCAAGGAGAGTCCCGAGTCTGCCCTTCTTAAGCCTATTCCCTATGCGCCCAAACCACCAGCACGCCTTCCGGTTAGATGCGGGGAGGCTTGTCCTGCTGGTATTGATATTCCACGCTATGTCCGACTTATCGGTGAGGGAAAATTCGCCGAATCATTAGCAGTGATAAAACAAGCCCTTCCATTCCCGGGAATATTAGGGCGGGTATGTTTTGCCCCTTGCGAAGATAACTGCCGCCAGGCTAAGCAAGAAGAGCCTATTGCTATCAGAATGCTAAAGAGATTCGCCTATGACCATGCAAGTTATGAAGAAAAGGCGACGGCCAAGCAATCAGGCAAGCGCGTAGCCATTGTTGGCTCTGGCCCGGCAGGACTCACTGCAGCTTATTACCTTGCCAAGATGGGTCATGGAGTCACCATATTCGAATCCCTGCCTCAAGCTGGGGGGATGATGCGTGTAGGAATTCCATCATATCGGCTCCCCCGAAAGATTTTAGATGACGAAATCGAGATGGTTAAGAATTTGGGCGTGGAAATAAAGACTAATACCAGAGTGGAGTCTTTAGACACCCTATTGAAGGATGGTTACCAGGCAGTTCTTGTTGCCACAGGTGCTCACCAGGGGATAAAGATGGGAGTTGAGGGGGAAGATCATCCCAAAGTGATGGAATGCATCGATTTCCTAGGAGATGTGGCTTTTGGCAAGATGGTTAAATTAGGTGACGCTGTGGTGGTGGTCGGTGGTGGTAACGCCGCCATCGATTCTGCCCGCACTGCTCTTCGTTTAGGCTCTAAAGAGGTCACCATATTGTATCGCCGTACCAGGGCTGAGATGCCCGCTAACCCCGAGGAAGTGGAGGAAGCAATCAAGGAAGGGGTGAAGATAGAATTTCTGGCGGCACCGAAGAAAGTATTCAGCAAGAATGGTGCAATTGCGCTGGAAAATATTCGTATGAAGCTTGGAGCACCAGATGCCAGTAGAAGGCGTCGACCTGAGCCGATAGAGGGTAGCGAGTTTAAAGTGGATGTTGATTCGGTTATCGCTGCTATTGGGCAGGCGCCTGAGGTCCCGGAGCAGTTTAATATTGAAATTGGGAGATTTGGAAATGTCATAGTGGCGGAGGGGGACACTTCCGCTACTTCTCAAGAAGGCATCTTCGCTGCTGGAGATGCGGTTACTGGACCAGCCTCCGTAGTGGAAGCAGTTGGAACTGCGAAGAAGGCAGCTATATCCATAGACATATACCTGGGTGGCAGAGGTGTTTTGCCAGTGGAGGAAATAAAGGTAAAGGAACCTACTTCTCGCCACACTTTCCTGGAAAGATGGCAGGAGAAAAGAGAGGTAGAAGTCTCAATAGTAGATGGAAGTGTGAGCGTCTCCGTAGAGAAAAAACGCACCGAGATGCCTAGTCTCCCCCTTGAAGAGAGACCAGGGGGATTTGATGAAGTGGAGCTTGGATTAACCGAGGAAATGGCTATAGCTGAAGGCCAGCGATGCTGGCGGTGCGATTTGGAGCAATGAAATGGCAAGAACAGTAATTCCTTTTGGACCCCAGCACCCGGTGCTTCCCGAGCCTATCCACCTTAAACTGGAGCTAGAGGATGAAAAAGTGGTGGGTGTAACGCCCATAATTGGCTATGTCCATCGCGGCATTGAAAAGGCTGTTGAGCTTAATGACTTTCGCCAGAATGTATTCCTTTGTGAAAGGATATGTGGTATTTGCAGTTTTATTCACGCTCTAACTTACTGTGAAGGGGCTGAAGCTCTGACAGGTGTGGAAGTACCTCCGAGAGCTAGGTTTCTTCGTGTTTTCTGGAGTGAACTTTCCAGGACACACAGCCACCTTCTGTGGTTGGGGCTTCTCGCTGATAGCATGGGCTTTGAAAGTCTGTTCATGCAAATTTGGCGAGCCAGGGAGATGATTTTGGATATCTCCGAGATGACTGCTGGGCATAGAATAATTCAGTCCACCTGCGTTATTGGTGGAGTGAGAAGAGATATAGATAAGGAGATGGCTAAAGAAGTAGATAAAAGGCTTCTTGCTTTCAAGGAGATGCTGGACAGCACTATTGCTCCTGTATTACTCCATGATCCTACTATCAAGCGTCGTGCTGTGGGTAAAGGGATGTTATCTAAAGAACAAGCTGAGCTCCTGGGAGCAGTCGGTCCTACTTCCCGAGGTAGTGGTGTTGCTATAGACATCAGGCAAACAGGTTATGCCGCTTATAAGGAAGTGGGCTTCGAGCCGGTGGTAGAAACTGCTGGCGATAGTTATGCCCGGACCTTGGTCAGGGCTAGAGAAGTCTATCAGTGTGTCGAGCTTATGCGTAAAGCCTTATCAATGATGCCGGATGGCGAGATATTGGTCAGGGTTGATGGCTATCCTGAAGGTGAGACTGTTGCTAGGACCGAGCAACCGAGAGGAGAACTTATTTACTATTTTAGAGGTAACGGGACAAATAATCTGGAGAGGCTGAAAATAAGGACGCCAACCTTTGCCAACATACCTACTTTGTTAGTTATGTTGCCTGGCTGTGAGATGGCTGATGTTCCTGTGATTACTTTATCCATAGACCCCTGTATTGCTTGCACTGAGAGGTGATAGATATGCCGAGGATGTTTCCGACAATCTGGAAGAATCTGTTCTCTAGGCCAGCTACCCGGCGCTATCCTTTCAAAGATATAAGGGAACCTTTCCCTGGGTATAGAGGCAAGATTTATTTTGACACCAACAAATGTGATTTGTGCGGTGATTGTGCCAGAGTATGTCCTGCTGAAGCCATAGAAGTTGATTTAGAGAACAGACAAATAAAGTATTACCCTTTCAGATGCATTTATTGCGCAACATGTGTGCAGACCTGCCTTCAAGGTGCTATAACTGAGGATGAGCACTATAGCCCTCCTAACGTCGAAAAAATAGAAGAACTCTACAAGATAGAAGCCTAAGCCCCCACATGTGTTGAGCTGGCGACATAACGAAACGTCCCCAGGTATTCAATAGCGATGAAATGCTGAGTTTATTCTATTGCTGAAGAGCAGTCCTTCAGGTCGAATTACCTCTTCCCTGAGATGACATCAATCCGTTTAGCACCCAGGAACACCAGCTTTCTATCCCGGTACCAGTCTTGCAGGAAAGCTCGAAAATTTTGACTTTTGAATTCAGTCCTTCGATAGCACGGCGAAAAACAGCAGTATCGAAGTCAACGTAGGGTGAAAGGTCAGTTTTATTTATCACCACTGCATCAGCATCAGCGAATATCATAGGGTATTTAATGGGCTTATCATCCCCCTCAGGAAGGCTGGAAACCACCACCCTTTTGTGCTCTCCGAGAACAAACTCAGAAGGGCAGATAAGATTGCCCACATTCTCAATAAGGAGCAAATCTATGTCTTCCAGGGGCAATTTCTTCAAGGCAGCGTCGATCATACTTGCGATTAGGCTACAACTCTCGGGCATATTTCTTGTGCTTATCTGAACCACTCCCACAGCCTCGTTCTTAACCTTTTCAGCATCCAGCGTTGAAGCGACATCGCCTTCAATAACTCCTATCCCTAATTTACCCTTCAATCTAGCCATAGTCTGCAAGATAAGGCTTGTCTTGCCGGCACCTGGAGATGACATAATATTGATAGCAACAACCCCGTGCTCATCCAGTAGCCGCTTATTTTGAGCCGCGATAGCTTCATTGGCCTCGAGAATGTTCTGCACCAATTCTATTTTCCTCATTCCACCTCCATGCTTTCGATGTATAGCTCTCGACCTCCCACTATTTCGGCACCCTGACTTTGGCATTCAGGGCAGGCCCACAAAGTATCTTTGGGACGAAAAATAGTGAGGCAACTTCGGCAGCGAACCTGAGCTGGCGCTGATTCGAAGTGAAGGTTGGCTTTTTCAGCGATGGTGTCTTTGCTCATAAGATCAAAATAAAATTCAATGCAATCAGGCATAAAACCTGTCAATTCACCAACAACAAGGCTAATTTTGGTGATCTTCCCGGCTTGAGCTTTCTTGGCTTCCTTTAAAGCGATGTCAAGAATACTTTCAGTCACTCCAAATTCGTGCATTTGATTTGGACACCAACCGAAGCAGTCTAGCTCACTTTGACTTTGATTTCAATTCTCCTTGCCTTGTCCCATATCGACAATGTGACCATCTATTGAGTTGTGTTGAATAGGGAACAATGCAATTGTTCACGAATCCTCCTTTAAATAGGTTATCATACCTGCTAAAGAATGCTACAATATGCAAATATCATAAAAAGCGAGGCGTTAATGAGTGTAGAGACTTTTATGGCAAAAAGGGGGGAGGTGCCCTCCAGGTTTATTGAAAAGATAAAAGGTGCGGTTGGAGAGGAAAATATATCACAAAGTGAATGCGACCTCATTTCTTACAGTCTTGACTACTGGTTATACGGAGTATTCCTTTCCCAGTATGGCAAATTGCCGTCACTCCCCTCTGTAGTTATTTCTCCCAAGAATAGCCAGGAAATACAGAGCATCCTGAAATATGCCAATGAATATAAGGTTGGCATTACACCATTTGGTGCTGGTTCTGGTGTGCTTGGTGGTGCTATTCCCATTGAAGGAGACGCTGTTTTGAACCTTCAGAGAATGAACAAATTTATTTCCCTGGACGGAACATCATGCGTTGCCGAGTTTGAAGGAGGAATCATCGGGGCAAATCTTGAGCGAGAGCTGAATCATAGAGGCTATTCAATGGGAAGTATTCCTCAGTCGTTCTATTGCTCCACCCTCGGAGGATGGATTTCAACACGCGCTGTAGGACAATTCTCCACAAAATATGGAAAAATCGAGGATATGGTTTTAGGAATGGAGGTGGTGCTTCCTGATGGAAATCCCCTCAATATCAAACCAGTTCCAAGACGCTCCACGGGACCCTCATTAAAAGAGCTGTTCCTGGGCGGTGAAGGAACTCTCGGCATTGTGACAAAAGCAGTTGTATCGGTTCACCCTTTACCAGAGCGAACAATAAAGCAATCGTTTGTGTTCGACTCCATTGAAGTAGCATTGGAAGTTGTGCGGAAGATTCTGAGAGGTGATGCCAAACCAGCGGTGGTGAGAATATTTGATGAACCTGAAACTGCAAGATACTTTGAAGAAATAGAGAACAAAGTAACGCTTATCTTCATCTCCGAAGGTGAAACAGACTTTGTAGAGCTTGAAGGCAAATTAATCAAGAGAATTGCTGAGGAAAATGGAGGAGAGTCTTTTGGAGAAGGCCCTGTTGATATATGGCTTGAAAAACGCTTCGATATAGGTTTAGGTCCTATCATAATGCAGCAGGGCGGAATTGTAGACACGATTGAGGTTGTTTCTCTATTCAAGGATGCCGTCAATCTTTATAACGATATGGTCTCCGCAATGAGGGCGGTGGAGGGTGCCATATCAGTCTCCGGGCATTATTCACATTTTTACCGAGAAGGAGCTTGTCTATACATCACGTTCGCTGGTTTCCCCAAAGACCCATCTCGTTACTACAAGGATAGCTGGACTGCTGCCATGGAAGCCACTTTAAAAAACAACGGCTCTATTAGCCACCACCATGGAATTGGATTCTGGAGAAAGGAGTTTATGCAGCAGGAGCTAGGTCCCTATGGCGTAGAATTGCTCCGAAGAATCAAATTTGCCTTAGACCAAAATGGCATTCTAAACAGAGGAAAACTCATATAGATGGAAAATAAAAAGGAATTGGAACAAATCACAAATTGCGCCCTGTGCGGCAATATGTGTAAATACAGTTGCCCGGTATATCTTGCTACAGGAAATGAAACAGTTACGCCTCAGAAAAAGGCGCGTCTAATCCTATATAAAAAGAAAGCATTTATTGAGGATGAAAAGGGCTTTTTCGATGTGATGTTCCAGTGTGCCATGTGCGGAGCATGTAAAGTAAATTGCCTTTACGATAATTTTGACCTCAGGGATTTTATTCAAGGAGAGCGGAGCGAAGCTTTCAAAAAAGGCGTCCTTCCTGACGAAACAAGGAAGCGGGTGGAAACATTTACCAGGTTTGGTAATCCTGACGGCGAGCGGCAGCTTATTCAAAAGGGAAAGGGAGAGATTGGTTACTTCGTTTCTTGTTCTACCTACAATGACCAACAGCTACTGAAGGCGGTGGAGAAAATTCTTGCCAGAAGCGGGGAGCAAGTCCAACAATTCGGCGGTGCTGACATCTGCTGCGGTGCACCCCTTTACTATGCCGGGGACATGGAGGGCTTTAAAAAGGCAGCGGAAAAAATGAAGGGGGAAATTGAGCAAAGGAAGCTGAGGAAGGTGATTAGTAGCTGTCCCACTTGCATAAAAATGATGACGGAAATATACGATGAAACAGGCACTCATCTTGATGTCGAATTCATCCATATCACAGAATTCCTCGATCGTCTTGTCAAGGAAGGAAAAATAAAGGTAAATAAGGCAAATGCTACGGCAACTTTCCATGATCCCTGTATTCTGGCAAATGATATCCATATCACCACAATTCCCAGGGATATCATTAAAATGCTTGGTTTTGAGATCAAGGAGCCGATCTATTTTGGAAAGGAGGCACATTGCTGTGGCGAGGTACCCGGAGGAAGAATTGGAGATAGCAAACTTGTTAACAAGGTGAACGCAATGCGCATCAATGAGCTCAAGGAAACTACTGCCGATGTTTATATCTCGGCATGTCCTACCTGTAAAGCTACTTTATCCGATATAGATATGAAAGATATAGCTGAAGTTGTGGCAGAACAGATTAGCGATGGATGAGAAAAAATTAGCACGAACCGTGCAAGGCGAAATAGAAAAAGCAACCAGCGAGAAGCCAACGGTGTCTGTCAAAGACGGCATTGCGAAATTAACTGGGCGATTTTCTTCCCATCAAAGCGTTGTAGATGCTGGGCATGTTGCCGGTCACTTCGAGCAAATCAGAGAAGTGGTAAACGAAATTTATTATCCCGGCAGGAAGCTCTTTGTCCCACCTCAACAGGTATCTGATGAGCTCGCCGGGAAAGAGTTCGATGTTGTTATCGTTGGTGGAGGCATAATTGGTTTGGCAATTGCCAGAGAGCTTTCAAAGTTCAACCTGAGTATTGCTCTAATTGAAAGGCATGAGGATTTAGGAATGGACCAAACAGCACATAGCAACGCCATGATACACCCTGCTTTTCTTACTGAACATGGCACGCTGAAGTGGGAGCTGAACTACAAGGGGAATGCAATGTATGATGAAGTTGCCAGCCAGCTTGATGTCGATTTCAAACGGATAGGCACGCTTGTTGTTGCTGAAAACCCCGCGCACGAGCTGATGGTCCCGTTCCTGATGAACCTGACCAAGAAACACAAGGACCCGGTTCCCAAACAGCTAAACCGAGAGGAACTGGATAAGGTTGAGCCAGGGCTGGCACCAAATATCAAAAGGGGCGTGCTCGTGTGGAATACAGGCATCATCTCTGTGTTTGAGCTCATCATTGCTTGTGCCGAGAATGCTCTGGCAAACGGAGTGCAGTTTTTTCTACAGACAAGCGTAATCGGAGTACAAACCGAGGGAGGAACCATTAAAGCGGTAAACACAACCAGAGGGACCATCAAAACACATATCTTGGTCAATGCTGCTGGGCTGTATGCCGATAAGATTGCCGAATTTGCCGGAGATAAGTTCTTTACCATCCATCCCAGGAAGGGAGAAACAATCATCTTTGATAAATCTTACCAGCCGATAAAAGCAGTTTTAGGTTCGTTTAGCATGGCAGACGAGAGAGACGAATACTCTAAAGGTGGAGGCATGATCCCCACCATTGATGGCAACCTCCAGTTTGGGCCATCGGCAGAAGAGGTACAGGATAGAGAGGATGTTTCCACCACATTTATGGGGCGTGAAGTATTATTTAATAAATTTGGGCTATTGACTGAGCGCCTTAAGCCATACTATGAGAAACCCGATGCAAGTAAAATCATCGTTCATTTTGCTGGGTGTAGAGCGGCGACATATAAGGAGGATTTCATCATTGAACCCTCTAAGAAAGTAAAGGGGTTGGTTCACGTTGCCGGCATTCAATCTCCTGGGCTTGCAGCGATGCCAGCAATTGTCGAGAGGGTGAAGGAAATCGTGACAGAGGAATGGCATCCAGCTGAGAATGCTCAATTTGAACCGAGAAGAAAAAGGAAGAAGTGGTTCTCGGAATTAAATGAAAAAGAAAGAGAAGAACTTATCCGAACAAATCCTTTGTATGCGCATATCGTCTGCCGTTGTGAACATGTGACCGAAGGCGAGATTGTAGATGCACTTCACCAGGATATCCCTGCAAGGAGCATCGACGGCATTAAAAGAAGAACGAGGGCAGGTATGGGAAGATGCCAGGGTGGATTCTGCATGCCGCGGGTTTTGGAAATTATTAGCAGAGAAAAAAATATTAGAAGGGACACGGTGACAAAAAGCGGCGGAAAGTCTTTCATCCTGGCTGGAAAAGTAAAAAAGGAGGTAAGAGAATGAAGTATTTTATTGTCATTGATGGGGGAACACAAAATATAAAGGCGTTTATCTTTGATGAAAAGGGGAACGAGGTATATGGCGAAGCATACCCTGTAACCCCCTATTTCTCTGTTCAACCTGGTTTTGCTGAGCAGGATGCCGAAAAGTATCTCGAAATCACCCAAAAGGTAACCAGGAGTGTAGTGGAAAATTCCCATGTTCCCAAGGATGAGATTGCCGCCGTTGCTATTACCAGTCACAGAAGCACGATCGTGCCCGTTGATAAAGATGGCAAACCTGTTCGCTCGGCAATTACCTGGCTTGATGAACGTAAAACAGAGGGGCTGAAATTGCCCGGTGGTCCCTTTCTATCACTGGTGTTTAAAATTTCGGGAATGCTATCTAAACTGAAAGAGTATCAAAAAAGGTCTAAATTCAACTGGCTAAAAAAGTATGAACCGGAAAGTTATGACAAAACACATATATTCCTCACTATATCATCGTATATCTTTCATGCGTTAACTGGTGAATTCAAAGACTGTTCCTCTATGATAGTGGGGCTGTTCCCTATTGACTTGAAGGGACTTCAGTGGCATCCCAGAGAAGTAGTATTCAAAATTTTTGGAGTTGAGCGAGAAAAACTCCCCCCGCTTGTTTCTCCGACCGAGATTGCCGGGACGGTTTCTGAGGAAGGTGCAAAGAGCTTCGGTGTGCCGCAAGGGCTTCCGATAATCATCGGGGCCGGAGATAAGCAATCTGAACTGCTAGGTGCTGGTGTAATAAGTAACGATATTGCTGAAGTTAGCTATGGAACTGCTGCTGTCATTGAATTATTTTCCGCTAAATATGTCGAACATCCCCAGATGGATTTCTTCACCTGGGGGGCAGCGATTCCAAAGCACTGGGCACTTGAAGGATTCGTGGGGAGTGGATACTGGATGATTTCCTGGTTCAGAAGGGAGTTCGCCAAATATGAGGAAGAAGAGGCAGAGAAACTTAAGATAGCGCCAGAGGATGTGCTGAATAAAGAAATAGAGGGAATTTCTCCTGGTTCTATGGGTTTGATTCTCCAACCTTATTGGCACCCACGCGAAAATGAACCTCTTTCTAAAGGTGCCATAATAGGATTTTCCGGGGAGCATGCCCGCGCACATGTTTATCGGGCAATTATTGAAGGCATCGCATATGAATTACGCAGGCTGAAAGAGGAAATAGAGAAACGCTCAGGAAGCAAAGTAAAGGAGTTAAGGGTTGGTGGTGGCGGTTCAAAAAGCAATGGAATCATGCAAATGACCTCTGATATTTTCAATCTTCCTGCAAGCAGAGTGCATACCAGCAATCTTTCCGCACTGGGTGCTGCAATTGATGCCGCTGTTACCTTGAATATCTATCACAACTTCCCTGAAGCTGTGGACAATATGGTGAGAGTAAAGGAGACCTTCACTCCTCATGCGGAAAACGTGAAAATCTACGATAGGTTATTTAAGGAAGTATATAAGAACATTTATCCCGCGCTTTCCCCACTATATCGTAAGATTGCCGAAATCACGGGATACCCGAAAATAACATGAGGGGATGGCAGAGTATCTATTAGTTTCGTAACAGAAATGGACGTGGAAGCTGATGTAACTGTAATAGGCAGCGGACCCGCCGGGCTTACTGCTGCACTCCATGCTCATGAAAGCGGCGCTAAAAATGTTCTGCTTCTTGAGAGGGAGGAGGAGCTCGGCGGAATTTTGAAGCAGTGCATACACAATGGCTTCGGTTTGGAGCAGTTTAAAAAGGACTACACCGGGCCAGAGTATGCCGAACGCCTTATTGAAGACCTGGGAAAAACGAATGTGCAATATTTCTTGAATACAATGGTGCTTTCTCTTTCACCGGATAAGGCTATCACCGCAGTAAGTCCCGAAAAGGGTCTATTTCACATAAAATCAAGAAGTGTTGTGCTTGCCATGGGATGCCGCGAGCGCCCCAGGAGCAGCATTAATATTCCCGGTACTCGTCCTGCGGGAGTGTATACCGCAGGAGTGGCTCAACGATTTGTCAATATCGATGGATATCTTCCTGGAAAACAAATTGTTATTTTGGGCTCCGGCGACATCGGGCTTATCATGGCGAGGAGACTCACCCTTGAAGGAGCTCAAGTCAAAGGCGTTTATGAAATAATGGATTACCCTGGAGGATTAAAGAGGAACATCGTTCAGTGCCTCAATGATTTCGATATCCCCCTTTATCTATCACATACCGTTACAGAGATACAGGGCAGGGAGCGTGTAAAGGGCGTTGTGGTATCTAAAGTAGACCAGAAAATGAATCCAATTGGTGGCAGCGAGCAATTTATACCTTGTGACACCCTGCTCCTCTCCGTGGGATTAATCCCCGAAAACGAGCTATCAAAGGAAGCGGGAATAGAACTTACACCGATTACAAAAGGACCGGTCACCACAGAGACAATGGAAACAAGAGTGCCGGGAATATTTTCCTGCGGCAATGTTTCCACCGTGTTTGACCTGGTAGATTATGTTGCTGAAACTGGCATGATTGCTGCTCGGAATGCCGCAAGATTTGCCGGCGGAGATTGGAAGAAGGGGAAAAATCCAGTCGAGATAATTCCTGGAGAGAATGTGAGGATGCTTTTCCCACAGCGATATTCCTTTAAAGACGACCTTATTTTATTTGTCAGGTGCGCAAAACCAATTGAGAAACCGGTAAAGATAGAGCTCTCCCCGCTTGAGATGCGCCTTAAGAGATTGTATGCCCGACCAAACGAGATGATTAGATTAAAGGTGTCCCGAGATAAATTAAAGGATGTTACTGGACCCATCGAGGTTTCTATAACAGAGCGATAAAGATGAATGTAGAGAAGAAACACTTTACCTGCATTGTTTGCCCCATTGGATGTGAGATCGACGTAGAGCTTCAAAACGGCAATGTAGTTTCCATAAATGGAAGCAAATGCGAGAAGGGGAAAGAGTTCGTGTTGCAGGAATTAGAAGAGGCGATGCGCATATTAACCACAACGGTTCCTGTAAAAGGGGCAAAATGGGCGATGCTTCCCGTTCGCACCGATAAACCAGTCCCGAAGCGGTTGTTATCCAAGGTTATTGAACAACTGGCGGATATCGAATTACACGCACCTGTGAAGATGTACCACGTGATAGTAAAGGATGTAGCCGGCACAGATGCAAATATTGTAGCCACCAGAAATATGAAAAAGGTAAATCAGCGCAAAGATGCCAAAGAGGCTCCCGTCTCTAGGAAGGAAGGTTGAAGCAATGAAAACCTATGCTTATGCTTTTTTCCAGACTGGGGAGAG
>Ga0315543_1000507_pt1 | contig 47493 bp, 44 predicted proteins | sample SalMarSW160210MG_2_FD_203098 | JGI IMG/M metagenome (GOLD analysis project Ga0315543, IMG submission 203098) | Salt marsh sediment microbial communities from the Plum Island Ecosystem LTER, Massachusetts, United States - Salt Marsh Sediment SW1601-210 ...
CGGAGCGTCCACATGGTGGACAGAGATGCCCTTGCGATAGAGTACTCGCGGCAGAATGCGGAATTGAACCAGCTATCAGGCGTTGAAATATACGGGAGCCTGGGGTACGACGATGTAGGCGTAACGGACTTCGACCTCATTGTTTCCAACATTCCGGGTAAAGCCGGAGAGCCGGTGATTTCCCACTTTTTGCAGGACTCCATTCACTATCTGAGAAGGGGAGGACTCGTCGCCGTCGTTATAGTCGCACCCCTGGAACAGACCGTCGCCGATATTCTGGATAATACACCGAATATCAACGTACTATTCAGAAAAAACCGGTCGGGTCACGCAGTTTTTCATTACGCATTTTCCGGTGAAAAATCCGAGCCAGAACAGAAAGCCTTCGAGAGAGGCGTATTTCACCGTGACAGTATTACGATGTCCTACCGCGGGGTGACGTATACAATGCAAACAGCCATTGGTCTAAACGAGTTCGACTCTCTCAGCTTTCATACCAAGCTATTGATGGAAGGAATATACAGTCTTAAAAATGCCACCTTTAGACGCGTTCTGGTGTTTAACCCCGGGCAGGGGCACATATCCGTGGCGCTGTGTAAACTATGCAAACCAGAGAATATCATCCTGGTCGACCGCGACCTGCTGAGCCTGAGGTACTCAAAGATGAACCTTTTACTCAACGGATGTTCCGCGGAGAGCATCGACCTGACACATCAGGCGGGCATCGGCGTGGATATCCTGCAGCCGGTGGACCTTATCGCCGGGGTACTAAGGGAAACCGAAGGGACCAGAGCTATCAACGCGGTAATCCGGAGGATAAGCGAGCAGCTTACGCCGGGAGGGACCGCCCTGCTGGCAGGCAGTTCTACTGCGGTAACCAGGGTGGTGAATTTTTTACAGTCTCAGAACCTCCTCAGGCTTAAAACACGCCAGCGGCGGAAAGGCAACAGCCTCCTTATCCTAGAGCGGAAATAGTAATTAATCATTTCTTTCTCGCCACAACTGCTATCCAGTCGCCGCCTTCCTCGTATGGAGTGCCGGTAAGGTCATTCCAGACCTGCACAATGTTAAATCCTGCTTTCTCCAGTACCGCAGTTATAGACTGCAGGTTATAGTCATGAAACCAGTCACGGTACACTGCTATACGGTCATCATCCACTACTATATACTGGTCCAGCCAGACATCGTGTTCGGGATAGTCAAATCCCTCTTCCAATACGATGTGTTTGCCCGGACGCCACAGGCCGCCGTCAAACACATACCAGTGGTTTTTTGCTCCTTCTTTCCTTCTTTGCGCTCTGGTCGAAACATCGAAGATAAGCTGGCCGTCCAGCTTTAAGGCTTTACGTATTTTTCCAAGAAGATAATCCAGTCTATCCTCAGGGAAGGTACTACACTCACCGTAAATCTGCACTACCACGTCGAACTCACCAGAATACTCGATATCAAAGAAGTCGGCGCAAATGTACTCGATTTCCAGTCCGTTGTCCCTGGCATACCTCGTTGCGTATTCGAGCGACCTCCGGGATATATCTACCCCGGTTAACTTCATCCCTTTCCGGCAGAGCCGGCTGGCGTACAATCCCGGACCGCAACCGAGGTCGAGTACCCTATCGCCCGGCTTTAGAGTACCGGAGGAAACTAGATTATCTGTTTCTTTATCGATAATATCAATTCGCCTACTGGCGGCATCGTATTCCTGGTTGAGATGCGCCTCAAGCATGCCCTCCGAAATATACTCATCATCCCAGAATTTTGGTTCACCCGGCTCGAACAACGGGGGTCTTGCGAAATACTCTTTCAATTCTCTAAAAATATCTTTATTCATTATTATATTCGTTCCCGTATCTGTAATTGTCAGGTTTATCTATTGTCTGCTATTTCCACTGGCTGCTATAAAGGCTCGAATACTACAAATATGTCGCCAATAGCTTCACTTCAGGCTCAAAATGTGGTATAATGAAGGCGATGGTAACTTCATTATCAAGATATTGTACCAGTTGCCTTTCAGCTTTTTCTACAACATACCTTTTTGCTCTCAAACACCCTTACTTTGAAGTCTCATATCATCGTTTCCTATTACACCATTCAGGGAGATAATACCAGCTATGACCGAAAAAACCACTGCAAAAACCAGGAAAAAGGATAAATCTAAAGAATATTCAGCCAAGGATATTCAGGTCCTCGGCGGCAGGGAAGCGGTACGCCGCCGACCGGGTATGTACATAGGCAGCACCGACCAGTACGGGCTGCATCACCTTGTCTATGAGATTGTCTATAACAGTATCGATGAAGCGATGGCCGGTACTTGCGACAAAATCCTCGTCACGCTTCTGCAGGACAACTCTGTCAGAGTCGAGGACAATGGCCGCGGTATTCCGGTGGAAATACACCCCACCACCAAGACATCAGCTCTGGAAACGGTGATGACGGTACTGCACGCCGGAGCCAAGTTCGGCGGTAAGACATACCAGGTATCCGGAGGACTTCACGGCGTCGGGGCTTCAGTGGTCAATGCCCTTTCATCATGGTGTAAAGTTAGCGTTAAACTAAACGGAAAAGTATACGAGCAAGAATATAAACAGGGTATACCCCAGGGCAAGGTTTCCGAGACCGGCAAGACAGATGAAACCGGACTGACCACGACATTCCTTGCCGATGAGGAAATATTCGGCAATGCCAGGTATATTTTCGCCACCCTCAGCGATCGGTTCCGGGAGATGGCTTACCTTAACAAAGGACTTGAAATTAATGTCGTAGACGAAAGGGACGATAACGAAAGGACTTTCTACTTCGAGGGCGGAATCAGCAGCTTCGTGCGCCACCTTAACCGCGGCAGAGACGTCCGCCACCGCCAGCCTATCTACATAAACAAAGCGGTAAACAGCACCGTGGTCGAGGCTTCACTCCAGTATAACGACGGTTTTAACGAGACCGTGCTGAGTTTCGCCAACTGCGTAAACACCGCCGACGGCGGCAGCCACCTTACCGGATTCCGCACTGCGCTTACCCGCGTCCTGAACGACTTCGCTCATCGGGGCAAGTTCCTCAAGGACGACGACCCCAATCTTACCGGCGAAGATGTCAGAGAGGGCCTTGCCGCCGTTATCAGCGTCAAGCTTTCCGAGCCGCAGTTCGAGGGGCAGACCAAGGGCAAACTCGGGAACCCGGAAACTAAGGGCATCGTCGAAAGCGTGGTAGGAGAGGGCCTTTCGGCTTATTTCGAAGAACACCCCGACGACCTTAAGAGAATAATGGAGAAGTGCATTCTCGCCGCCAAAGCCAGAGAGGCGGCGAGGAAGGCACGCGACCTTATTGTTAAGAAGAGCAACCTGCTCTCCGCAACATTACCCGGCAAACTTGCCGAGTGCTCGGAAAAAGACCCCTCCCTCTGCGAGCTTTACCTGGTCGAGGGAGACTCTGCCGGCGGTTCCGCCAAGCAGGGCAGAAATCCCCGCTTCCAGGCAATCCTGCCGCTGCGGGGTAAAATCCTCAATGTAGAAAAAGCTCCTTCGGATAAGATGCTCGCCCACGCGGAAATCCGCGCCATCATTACCGCTCTGGGTGCCGGTATAGACGAGGAAATCGACCTTTCAAGGCTGCGTTACCACCGCGTTATTCTGATGACGGACGCCGACGTGGACGGCTCTCATATCCGCACACTGCTACTTACCTTCTTCTTCCGCCACATGGCGGAGCTGATTAACCAGGACCACCTTTACATCGCCCAGCCCCCGCTTTTCCGCGTCAAGCATGGCAAGACTGAAAAATGGGTTTACTCGGAACAGGAAAGAGATGAAGCGCTGACAGAATTTAAAGGCGCCAAGAACGTGGACATACAGCGCTACAAGGGTCTGGGTGAGATGAGCGCCGAGCAGCTCTGGGAGACTACCATGAACCCGGAGAGCCGTACCCTGCTTGCGGTAAATATCGAAGACGCCGTCGACGCCGACTATATATTTCACACCCTGATGGGAGAAGAGGTCCCGCCCCGCAAAGCCTTTATCCAGGCACGCGCCAAGAGCGTTCAAAATTTGGATGTGTAAGCACGACTAAAACACCCCTTTCCTTGAAGGAGCTCTCTCATAGTGACCTATGTTCTAGTAACCACTGGTCAGGCTATGTGTCATCCTTATCATCCACCTATCCAGCTAGATAAGTTATTACTCAAGGAGCAGATGCAAAAAAGAGGCTATATCTTGTTGCCCTCTAGGAAATAGGTGTATAATTGCCGTGATCGGAGAACTTCGCTTTTGAACTCTTGGTGAAGAGGAGGTAACTGCGTGAGCCCACCAGACTATACGATAGATCCCAATCTTTTCGTTAGTGGTACAGTGTGCATCGAAGCCAACCCTAAAAATACGCAGAAAACCAATCTCCGTAGAGAAAACTGCTTTGTCGCAGCTTTTTCGGGTGGGTTGCCGCCGGAAAACGTTCGTATCGAAGAGATAATGCAAGCCATGGAAACAGCCATCAATCAGGCGTGTACTAAAATGGGGCTACCTTCAGTCAATGCTAACGCCTTTAATAACGCGCGCGGGTCATGGTTTGAATTGTTGGTGGCAATCACACTCTGGAACATCAGGATAGAAAGACCTGAATTTCAGTCAAACGTGTTGGTAAAGCTCCCCAGCGTCGGATCTTTGAAGTTCATCGATCTTTTTGAACCCAGAGCTCGTACTATGTTAAATGAACTGGAAACTTCACTCAGCCTGAAGGGGGTCAACTTGGTCACTTCAAATCCTGACATATTATGTGTGAGGAATCTCCAGGACGTAGATCCGAGAAAGGAGTTTCAAACAAAGTTCCTCAACGCAAGTCAAGATTGCATATCAATCGTTACAAACGCATACACCAAGATAGTCAGCAAGTGCAATCATGATAGCATTAGGTTTGGGTTGGCACTAAAATCTTCTACTAGGCCGGACCGTAGGCTGCAGATTCCGCATGAAGGTAGTATTTTGAAAGCAATTAATGCTCATTTACAAACCCGCTTTTGGGACGCAAGCCATAACATTTACTACTATGCGGCAACCGCTTCACCCATTAAACAAGCGGATATAGAAGCTTTTAAGACAGCAGCCACGCACTCTATTACTGATGTCAACGTTAAGCCTATGCCTGCCGTAGATAAGTCCTTTTACCTCGCCACTCTATCTGATGTCAAATCTATGTTTGAAGATTGCATGACAGTCACAGATAATTAGTCCTAGAGTTTGAAAACCAAGATAGCTTCTTTGTCGATAGCAGCACCAAACTCCCTCATCTTCGGTAGTCTCTTGCTGGGTAACCTCCGATAATGGGCCACCTCCAATGGTAATCCTATTGCGTCCATAAGCTCTGCTGTTATTTGGGCGTTGTTCAGGATAGTCCTGTGAAGAACTCTGCTTCCAATCACTATGATGACTCTTTGCCGGACTACCCTAGCGATTTGCCTAAGGGCTACGTAGTAGTCAGAGTAGAATGAGACTGCCTCCCGAACGGCTACTGGGTTATCTTTCATGGCTTCCAAGGAATTGAAAAGCGTTAACGATGGTGGGACAACCCTATCAGCTTTCCCCCACCCTAGACTAAGCTTTTTAGAATCACTTAACTCTTGTCGACTATAACCAAGCCAATAGAGCATATTCTTAGCAAACTGAGTGTAGTTAACGCCATTTCTCTCGTCTCCATAAGGGGGCGAGCAGATAACAGCATCTAGGCTTTCATTGGAGAGTGTGAGTTGACGGCTGTCTTCCTTCTCTACATCTGCTTTTACGGATACCGGCAACTGTGGTATTCGCTGTACTGCAAGCCTCACCTGACTTGCAAATTCAGCGAATATGTCTGGATTGAATCTCTCTTGCTCTGGAGCGCTCATACGCCTCAGACGAACCTCGTTTCTGTAAGTAAGACTGACATTTCGTACCGTTGTGGAGAAAAGGACTCGGAATAGTGTGCGTAAGTCAGGTGACTCAATGGCATCAATGGAAACCTTCAATGCCGTTAAAGGTAAGAGCATATATTCCTTGAACCAGAATTCCACATATTCTGACTTCCTAAAACGCAATGGAGGTCCATTGTAGCCTTTAGCTTGGTTAATAACCTGCGCCCCCATCCTCGCGATATTCTTATCGTCAATGTACGTAGTCTTTGCTTTTGAAACTAGCACCGCAAGGTTATTTATATCTCGACCTACGGCCTTTCGCCCAGACCGGATAGCCTCGACAAGCACCGCTCCGCCTCCACAGAATGGGTCAAGGACTGAGCCTCCGGGTGGGATATACGTGTCAATCAATTTCCGAGCCAAGGCTGGTATCATCGCAGCGACGTAGGTATGGATGGCATGAGTTGAGCACCGCGTATCTTGACCTTGAAAGTCCCAGGCACCATCTGGTAATCCCTGCCCGACTGACTTAAATGAATCGTTGTGTTTCAGTGGACTTGTAGCTATGGACACTCTTCTCTCCCTTACTCCTTTTAGCCTGTTTTACCGCCTGCCCTATCAGAAAGTGCATTTCCCAAAGGGTCGATTACCTCAGTTACTCTATTCTAGTTAATCTCCTCACCAGTCACTTTTCATTCTTCTCTTCGTATCTTTCTATTTCCTTAGGCACTGCCTTTTTTAGTATCATCCCTGCGATATCTGCCAAACTCCGGCCGAAATAAGAACTATCCTCTATCTCTCCCAACTTCACAATTTGTTCTTTTAAATCTGGAGAGGTAGTTAATGGGTCATAAGAAAAAGTTGCCCTCTCTCTTACGACTGCGATACCTGTTTGCCTCGACCGTTTTGCCATTGCACTACTCTGCATTAATGTACATCACTTTACTGCAGCATACATCATTATACTTCAGCTGTCAATAGTTTTTGCAAATTAGCCTTTCAGTTTCTTCAGCAGAAAGGCGATATTCTTGCCGAAGTTCCAGGCGGTGTTCATGCCTTCTTCGTCTTTAGTTACCTCGCCTTTCTCACGTCCGAAGGCGACATTCCAGTAAGTGGAGCCCGGTACATAGAATCCCAGGAGGTGAAACCAGAAGGCAAGCTGGGCGTGGGTAAAATTCTCTCCGGCGCGCCGGGTTACCACCAGAGGTCCACCCACCTTTCCGGCAAATACTCTCCTCGGATTACCTATATGGCCGGTCCTCTCCATGAACGCTTTCATCAAAGCAGTTGCCGAGCCATAATACACCGGCGATGCCAGTATAACGGCGTCTGCCTCTTTTATCCTGTTATAGAGCGGGAACAGGTCATCTTCGATGGTACACCGTTCTTCTTCGCGGCAGACCCCGCAGGCGTTACAGGGCCGGATGTCCAACCCCGAAAGGGTTATCAACTCCGTTTCCAGTCCTTCTTCGGCTATAGCTTTTAATGCATGGTTAGTCAGTATTTCGGTGTTCCCGTTCCTTCTCGGACTGCCGACCACGCCGATAGCTCTCATAGTTCACCTCCAGTTAAGTTAAAAATATAATCAACTACCTTATATATACAGTTCGTGTTCCTTTATATACTTCTCCACCGGTCCGGGAACCAGGTGGTCGATGGGAAGTCCCTCAGCTACCCGCTTCCTTATATCCGTGGCGCTGATGTCCACCAGCGGTTTATCGAGCAGAATTATCCTTTCCGATATACCCGCGACGCGTTTTTCAAGGGCATCAAGGTCGGGCAAAGAATAGCCCGGTCTGGCTACCACTACCAGCCGGCACATCTCAATCAACCGCTCCGGCTCTTTCCAGCCGGGGAGGGTCTCCAGACTGTCCACGCCTATAATGAAAAACAGCTCGTGCCCGGCACCGAGCTCATCCTTCAAACCGGATAATGTATCGACGGTGTAGGATTTCCCGGCTCTGTCTATCTCTATGATTGATAATTTGAAATGCTCATAATCCTCGATAGCCAGCTCCAGCATCCGGACACGGTGTTCTACGGGTGATATACCGGTGTCCTGTTTAAGCGGAGTCCGTGCAGTCGGCACGAATAGCACCTCGGCTAAATCCAGCCGCGTCTTCGCTTCTTCAGCCAGCATGATGTGCGCTATATGGACGGGGTCAAAAGTCCCGCCGAGTATCCCGATATTCATTCACCGTATCCTGTCATTTGACTACCACTCCCACTCGAATTCGCCGCAGCGAACCTTATCTCCCGGCTTGATTCCCGCCTTCTCCAGCGCTCTGGTTACGCCGTACCTGGCAAGCGGTCTCTGAAGCTGACGCCGCGCTTCGGCGCCGGTCATATCCGTCCCGGCTATGATTCTCTCCAGTTCCGGTTCTGTAACGACAAAGGTATCACCTTCCTTTCGAACGCCGGCCCCCGTGACTCTGGGCTGAGGACGGAAGACCACTCTTGGCAGCTTCCTGCCTGCTACGGCTTGTTCACCCGCTTTCTGCAGCATTTTAAAAGTCTCGGACATGAGCGTCGGAATGCCCTCTCCCGTCACTGCCGAGATAAAACGTACGGTAGTCCCGGCATCCCTGAAAGCCGCTTTGATATCGTCTAGGCGTTCCTGAGTGCGGGGCAAGTCTATCTTGTTCACCACCACAATCTGCGGCTTCTCAGCCAGCGCCGGGTCATACAGGCCGAGCTCGGTATTCACGCGTATCATGTCTTCCAACGTGGATTCCGATTTGCCGTCGACGATGTGTATAAGCACCCTGGTACGTATTATGTGCCGCAGAAAATCGTGACCCAGCCCCTTCCCGAGATGGGCACCCTCAATCAGTCCAGGAATCTCGGCGATTACGAAGCTATCTTTCCCTGTCTCCACCACACCCAGGATGGGTTCGAGAGTGGTGAAGGGGTAATCAGCTATTTTGGGTCTTGCCGCCGAAGCGTTAGCCAGAAGGGTGGACTTACCGGCATTGGGATAACCGATGATACCGACATCGGCGATGAGCCTCATCTCCAGCACCAAAGAACGCACTTCTCCCGCCTCTCCCTTCTGGGCTATTCGCGGAGCCTGGTTTGTAGACGAAACAAAGTGGGTGTTACCCTGTCCGCCTCTGCCGCCTCTGGCAACCACCGCCTCCTGACCGTCCTTCTCACAATCGGCTATAAGGGTACCGTCATCCGTCTCTTCCATGTCTAGTGCTATAGTACCTACCGGCACGTTCAGTATAAGTACTTTGCCCTTCTTGCCGTGCTTCTTCTTCCCCTGACCGCTGTTGCCTCTACCCGCCCGGTACAGCCCCTTATTTTTAAACACCTTCAGGTTGGTTACGCCGCTGTCCGCTCTTAATAAGACGTCTCCCCCGCCTCCTCCGTCACCCCCGTCCGGACCTCCAAACGGGACGTACTTTTCCCTCCGGAAACTGACTACGCCATCACCACCGTCTCCTGCCTTAACAATTATAGAAACCCTGTCGTACATTTCTCATAAGCTCTTAACTAATATTTATTTTATTGGACTATGTTACTTAACTATTAATAATAATAGTAGCACGAAATCAGGGCAGGGTTAAATTGTCTCTGGATATACACAAAGGGCATAAAATTCAAAGCCGGGGTTTTGGGAGTTATCAAATGGCGGAAAGCTCTGTTAAAAATATTGCGGTTACTTTAAAAAGTATTACGTCCGGGATTAAGTAGCACTATTCTTTGGGGCGTGGATTTCCTGCTGGATATCAAACACTTTGCGTTTCAGATAAGGGTCGTTATTGATATCCTCGGCTATTTTTTGATAGGCATGGCTGACGGTTGCAGGGGTTCTGCCCCCCAGCTCTTTGCCTATAACTGAGAGAGAACAGTCAGTCTCCTGCCGGATAAGATACATGGCGACCTGCCGGGCGAGGGCTGTAGCACCGTCTCTTTTGCGCCCTCTCAGGTCCGAAGGGGTAAGCTGGAATCTATCCACAACCGATTCCATTATAAGATGGGGTGTTACGGGGGCTGTCGGCACATCGTCGTCGGCTAAATCCTTAAGCGCCTGGGCAGCCAGTTCCGGTGTAAGCATGGACCTGATAAGCTTGGCGTAGGCGATAACCCGGTTAAGCGAGCCCTCCAGCGCCCTTATGCTCTGCTTTATCTGGAGGGCTATCAGCTCGAGAACGTCGTTGGAAATATCCAGTTCTCTCTGCATGACCTTCGCCTGAAGGATTGCCAGGCGGGTGTCGAAATCCGGCTCATCAACGCAGGTGACAAGACCTCCTTCGAAACGGGAGCGGAGCCGCTTTTGCAGCGAGGGCAGCGACTTCGGGGGACGGTCGCAGGTGATGGCAATCTGGTGGTTGGCGTTGTGGAGTTCGTCGAAGGTGTGGAAGAAGCTTTCCTCCGTTTGAGCCTTGCCGCCGAAGAACTGAACGTCGTCAAGCAGTAGCATATCGACGCTCCGATACTTGCTGCGGAATTCTTCCGTCTTTTTATACCGGAGAGCGCTCATAAGCTGATTGGTATATTCCTCGGAGCGGACGTAGAGTACTTTTAGATTATTCGCCAGCGCCATATGGCCTATAGCCTGTAACAGGTGGGTCTTGCCCAGTCCCGACCCGCCGTAGATATATAGAGGGTTGTAGCTGTTCCCCGGGTTCTGCGCTATCCCCAGGGCGGCGGCATAGGCAAGCTGGTTGCAACTGCCGGTGATAAAAGTATCGAATGTGTACCTGGGATTAAACAGGGGGAGACTCGCCTGCTGGGGTGTGGTGTTTTTGCCGCGGCTCCTCGAGCCGGAAATCGACTCTATCTGGACGGCATCCACCTGAAAACTTACCTGAACGTCCCGGTGGGTGATTCCGGTGAGAACTTTTTCGATAAGCGAGCGCTGGTTTTTATCCAGGTATTCAGCGACGAACATGTTGGGGACGGCGATAGTGAAATTGTCTTTTTCGTAGCTAAGACCGCGGGTCTTGGCTAGCCAGGTTCGGTAATTCGGTTTGTTAACTTGGACTTGCAACTCACCTAAAGCAGTTTCCCAGATGTGTTGCGTCGGTCTGGATTCGGTCAAGTTCTTCTCCCTCTCTCTTACCTTAAGAGCCTGTCTAAATAAAACTTCCCATTGGAAGGAGTCGGCAATCTTTATGATGGTATGCAGAGTTAATTTAGTAAGAACAGTAACAATCATATCAAATTCCAGTTTGTGGAAGGCAAATATTTTAATGGTGGGTGATAACTGGTTTCCACCCCTAACAACTCCTTTGCCAGCCCTTTGGAGGTCTTTCATACGTTGATTTTTGACGATTTCCCCGACGACAGTCGTGAAAATGTTTGGTTGTTATTAAAAATTATGGATGTTAAAATTACTGGCGGGAGGTGCGGGTTGAGAGTCGTTTTTATGGGTACTCCGGAGTATGCCGTGTCTGCTCTGGAGCGTCTTTTCTTTGAAGGATACCAGGTTGTGGCGGTTTATACCCGGCCGGATAGAGCAGCCGGCAGGGGACGCGCCCTTGTCTCTTCGCCGGTAAAACTGGCAGCGGAAGGAATGGGACTGCCGGTGGTGCAGCCGGATAGTTTTAAAGATAACAGCACTGTTGTGCAACTATCCGGCTATAAACCCGATGTTATCGTGGTCTATGCTTACAGCCTGTTTCTGCCGCAGCGGGTCCTGGATATCCCTGAATACGGGTGTGTTAATATCCACCCCTCGCTGCTGCCCAGATACCGGGGCACCGCCCCCGCGGTAGGAGCGATTCTGTCCGGCGACGATTTTACCGGCGTAACGATAATGAAGATGGCAGCAGGCCTGGATACCGGGCCGGTTTTAGCCCGGGCGCAGGTACAAATTTCAGCAGAAGATACTACTGGCTCGCTTAATTCCAGGCTGTCACTGATAACCTCCCGGTTAATTCTGGACGTTCTTCCCCGCTGGGTGAAGGGTGAAATCACCCCAGTACCCCAGGACGAAGACCGGGCAAGCTATATACCCGCGCTTTCCAAGAAAGACGGTGAGATAGACTGGGACCTGCCGGCGGCGGATATCTGGCGGCGGGTGAGGGCGTTCAGTCCCTGGCCGGGCTGTTACACGGAGTGGCGGGGGAAGCAACTGAAAATAATGAAGGCAGTATCTCTTCCGGCGGAAAATAAACCTGAGCCGGGACGGGTGACGGTTCTCAGCGGGGGAGAAGCGGCGTTCGGAATCGGCACCGGATACGGGATATTGGGAGTCCTGGAGGTACAGCTCGAGGGGAAACGGGCTATGACCGCCGCCGATTTCCTGCGGGGACAGAGACGGTTCATCGGCGAGTTGTTGCCATCCGGCTCATGAGTAGACAGGTATAACGGAATGTCCATTGAGGATATTACTTCACGTAAGTCGGTCGCCGCTTTCTTGGAAAGAAATAACTGGTGGCCGGTGCAGGCGGTAACGTTCGGGGCGACGGGTTACGTTCTTGTTGTCGAAAGAGATAGCGAAAGACGCGCCTTGAAAGTAGCCCGTGATAAAGCAAGCGTCAGTAAATTATCGACTGAACACCGATTGTTACGGCATTTGAACAACACGCAGTTAAGACCGTATGTGCCGGAGGTGGGAGAGTGGCTGGAGGAGGTCGGCGGTTTTATTATGGAGTGTCTGCAATATCCGGAGCGGGAAGGGAAACGGTCGGAAACCTGGATATTGAGTCTTGCCCGGGCACTCCGCATGATGCACGGTATAGAAATCAACCCGATAAATGGTATTCCGGATGACCGTCCCGACATCAGCCGGACGGTCAGTAAACGACTTGCCGAAAAGTTCGGAATCGTGCTCGAAGGAGATGAATACTGGAAGAGCCTGCCTGAGGAATACCGGTCGAAGCTGGAGATTGTACGCGGGCATTACGGGACCTACAGTGCCTTGATTCCGGATGCGGAAAGGGCAATAAAAAACGCCCGACCCGCTTTAACGCACGGCGACCTGGCGGGTGACAATATCATGTCGAAGGCGGACGGAACGCCGGTATTTGTCGACTGGGGAGAGGCGCGTATCAGCACGGGAATTCTTGATATAGCCGAACTCCTGACCTATGTAGACTGGTCCGGGGAAGAGACAGAGCTGTTCCTGAAGGAATACTTCGTGTCCCGCGAGTCGTTTGAAGAAGCCCTGCCCTGCATTCAGGTATTGCGTGAACTCTATCGTTATCTTGCCTGCGTGGGGTCGCTATGGTGGCTTACCAGGCCGGGAGACGAAGGTCTCGACGCCGTGGGCAGAGCGTTTTTCGAAAAAGTGGTGGTAACGCTGTAGCGGCGGTTGCCGGTCGCCCTGTGTTGCCCTGCCAGTGTACGGACTGTATAATCAGTTTCAAGGAGGCGATTTTGCCCGAACCGGAAAACCTCGACCGTTTTGAAACCCTGGTTGAAATAATCGCCAGTCTCAGGGCGCCGGACGGCTGTCCCTGGGACAGGAAGCAGACACACGCTTCACTGAGAGAGTTCCTGCTTGAAGAGTGCTATGAAGCGCTCGAAGCCCTTGACGAAGGGGATGCCGGCAGGCTGCGTGACGAGCTGGGAGACATACTCCTCCAGATTTTACTGCATGCTCAAATAGCTGCCGAAGCCGAAGAGTTCAATATAAGTGACGTTGTTCGCGGCATCAGCGAGAAGATGATTCACCGCCACCCTCATGTATTTGGCTCGGCTGAGGCAGCGGATGCCGAGGAGGTGGCGCATAACTGGCAGACCCTCAAGCGGGAAGAACGGGGGGACGATACCTCCCTGCTGGACAGCGTTCCGAAGCAGATGCCTGCCCTGGGTTACAGCTATGAAATCCAGCACCGGGTGGCGGATGTCGGCTTCGACTGGGCGGATATCAGCGGCGTAATCGATAAGCTTGCCGAGGAGGTAGAGGAGTTCCATCAGGCTGAGGGAGAGGAGAAGGCAAACGAATACGGCGATGTGCTATTCACCCTGGTCAACATTGCCCGGCGGATGGGGATTGATTCCGAGATAGCGTTAAGGGAGGCGAACGCGCGGTTCTTCCGTCGGTTCGCCTGCTTGGAGGAGCTCTGCCGCCAGCGGGGCCTGAACTTAGCCGAGCTCCCCTTTAAAGAGCAAAATGCCCTCTGGGAAGAAGCCAAGAAACTGGTGGGGGAGTAGGAATAAAAATGATAGGAATGGGTGACATCTTAGGTCCCTGCGCTACGTTATTAGCCGTGTCTTTAGCTGTGTTTGCTTTTTCATTACCTCGCTCATTATCTATATATCGTGAAAGAATGACAGCCTTTACAGATCTTGATGTACCTGAAACTGTTAGGAAGCGAGGTCTCTTTAGGTTATTTGTATTTGGTGATGGTTATCTACTAATGTCGGCAGGTGGAGTCTCATTAATTATAGGTATAATGTTTGCAATTATTATGTCACAATCAATAAATTATTTTTTAGGCTCATCTTTTATTACTATCAATAAGATTCTAGAAAACCTTGATACTTTTCTCTGGTTTCTGGTTATAGTATTGCTGGTACTGTTAGTGGCTTCTTTAGCGTTGTTTTCTACTGAGGTGCTTGTCGCTGAGAAAAAACTACCTTTATTGGCCAGAGTGTATGCTCATAGAATTTTAGGGAGAAGCTCAAGTAAATCTGATGCTGATAGTCTCTTGCCGGTAGCGAGGGACTTGTATAATAACCGGTAGCGAGGGACTTGTATAATAAAAAGTCATTTGGAGAAGTAATTTTATATAGCGTTGCAGCTCTAGAAATCGCCTTAAGAGATAGGTTTAACCTTCCTGAAGGGGCGGGGTTCGGAAGGCTACTAGGAGAAGTAAGCGAGAAACTCAAGGATTTTATGCCTGTTAGCACATTGATTAAGATAAGAGGAATGAGAAATATTGCTGCTCATCCATCTCCTGACAGGCAAGTAACTGAGGAAGACGCTAAACAAGTGCTAGAATTGGTAGAGGATATACTAAGTAGGCTGGATGAATCTAGTATAAATTGACTCAAAGTACAGGATAATTAAGGAGGAAGATAGATGAATATCATGGTTTTGGGCGGTAGCGGGATGTTCGGGAGGAAGACCGTCCTGCATATGCTGGAGGACAAAGAAATCGAGAACGTTGTCTCGATGGACATCGCCCCGCCCCCGGAATGGGCAATGACGCAGTACGAGCCCTGGAAGGAGAAGTTTCACTACGTCCGCGGCACCGTTGCCGAGCTGGAGGATATACTGAACGCAGCCAGGACCTGCAGGATAGACGGTATCGTTAACTGGGCGTTCGTGATGAGCCTACAGGAGCTCAATACCAACCCGCGTCTCAGTACCAAGGTAAACATGCTCGGTATGTGCAACGCATTCGAGGCAGCCCGCCTCATCGACGCCAACCGCGTGGTCTACGCCAGCTCGATGACCGTCTACGGTCCGTCAGACCTCTATGGAGACGAGGTCCCTGAAGACGTAATTCTCGCACCCAGCAGCTCATACGCCGTCGCCAAGGTCTACGCCGAGATAATCGCCGCACAGTATAAAGAGCAGTACGGTATCAATTTCACCGGTGTTCGACCCACTATTGGCTACGGTCACGGCGGCAGGTCACCCGCCCAGATGTGGTCGGATATGCCTTCGATGGCGGCGGTGGGTAAACCCTACAGGATGGAGTTCGACGGCGATATGTCGATGTCGCTGGTCACCGCCGATGACCTGGCTATCTTCACCACAACCCTGATGAAAGCTAAGTCCTCGCCGCGCCCGGCTTATAACGTCGGCACGCCTCTGGTCAACTTCCTCGACCTTGCCGCGACGGTCAAGAAATACCTCCCAGACGCCGTAATCGAGTTCGGCGATAAGCCGTCACCGTTCGGTGCAAGGATGAAACCTCTCAACGTCAGTTCCAAAGCGGCCAAAGAGGACTTCGGCTTCGAGTGTATGTCGCTCGATGAAGGCGTCAGGATACACATTAACGACGCCCGACTCGATGCCGGTCTGGAACCCATTAAATTCTAGGATTTATGGCTTTGGACGTTAAAATGAGAAAGGGGCCATCGAAAGATGACCCCTCCTCACTTTGGTGGTCCTTTTTAGACGGAGGACCTCCTACTACTATCATCCATAAGCTCATCTCCTTTTCGAAGGCTCCTCTAAGACTGTCAACCCCCCAACCAGCCTTCAGAACTATCATACAACAAAATTCCTTAATAACAAAATGAGTTGTGGTTTGGGTGACTAGCCCGGATTGCCGAAGGTGTTGAAATGCAGCCAGCTGAAGTCGGGCCGGTCTTCACCGACCGCCCTTTCAGTGGGCCAGTCTCCTTCGGGTATTCCCAGCGCCATAACGGTGGCAAGCTCGTGAGTGTCGGGGATTTTCAGCAGCTTCTCGACTGCCTCTTTGTATTCGCCGCCGAAGACGGACATGACGCAGCCGATACCTTCACCGGTGGCGGCTAACGCCATGTTTTCCGCAGCCATCCACGCTCCTGCGCTGCCGAATCCCCCCTTCCTGTGGCAGATAGCCACGATGCTGGAGTTATCGTAGAGACCTTTCTCTATCGCTATCCTTCGCCTGCCGCCTCTCAGTCCCTCCAGTTTGCCTTTCTGCTCGGCGATTTCCTCGATTATCTTCCGGTCTTCTATTATGATAAACTCCCAGGGTTGTGAATTACTTGCCGAGGGCGCCCGTGAGCCTGCCCGGATGAGCCGGCGTAACATCGGCATGGGCACGCCGCTCTTGAATGCCCGGATAGTCCTTCTCTTTTCGATTGCTTCCCAGACGTCCATCCCAGACCTCCTTCTCTCCTGCTTATGCGAGGTAATACTGATAAAATATTCTACTTGTTACGGGCTGTATTTTTTCACGGAGTCCACCATGGCTTTAATGTTCTCCGGTTTAGCATAATCGATTGAACTGCCGGCCCCCAGGATAAAGCCTCCTCCCTTGCCAACCACCTTGATAAGCTTCTTGCAGTGCTCCTCCACGTCCTGCGGCGTCCCTGCCTGCAAAATGGTGGGAGGAACACCGCCCTGGATACACATATGCCCACCGAGCACTTCTTTCGCTTTGAAAATGTCCGTCTTCTCGCAGTGAAAAATCACTTTGCCCCTGGGTAAATCGAGGAGGTATTCGAGACGGCTGTCCCATATTCCCTCCCAGAAAGGAGCTGCTACGAAACCGAGCTCGACGTTCTTTTCTATCGATTGCTTTAAGTGGGGCCAGTAAAACCTTTCGAACTGGGCGTCCGACATAAAGCCATCCGAACCTCTGTGCAGCGGCATACCGGCCCTCCGCGGGTTGCCCCTGGGGTCAGGCTCGGCCGGCTCCGTAACGGAAATCCACCACTCCATGACCTTATCGCAGGCGGTGAGAAGCTTTTCGGGACGGCGGTATATATCGAGCATTATCCCGCGCATGCCTCTCAAGCGGTCCGATATCACGTCGAAGGGTGTGAAGGTAATACCTCGACCCCGCCCCATCGGCGGAGACGGGAAACCGAGGCGAGCTATCTCTTCGGCGAACACGACTGCTTCTTTCCTTAGTCTTTCCTGTTCTTCTTGAATCCGGACCAGGATTTCACCGATTTTTCTGTACTCGGGCGATGTCAATACATGGGTAAGTGCCTGTATTCCCATGCCGAAAATGAGGGTTCTCATGGGGGGCAGCTTCGGCAGAGGCGCCAGCAGGCCGTATGATCGGGGTAGATAGTAACGCAGGACGAAATCGGAAGGGTCTTCAAGAAAAATCTCATACTCGTCCGCTTTCATATACTCAGCCTCGACGAACTGGAAAGACAGGTCGTCGGGCTGATTACCCCCGGGCCAGCGGTACTGCTTGTCATCGAGTAATTCCATGATGAGCCCGGAGTTGAGCGGCCCCATTACCATGGCGCTATCAGGTTCGAAATCAAGAAGGGTTTTCTTGCACGCTTCCCGGTAGGCAGCCTGGTCATAATACATGGCTGAGGCCTTGAGGCCGGCGTACCTCGCCGCAAAGACGCCGGTTCCCAGAGCAACCGGGACCCTGTCCGGCTCTCTCAATTCAATGGCGTCCTTTACCCTCTTCTCTCTTTCTTCGATAAGCTGCTGAATGGACTTGCCGTGCTTTTTCTCTATTTCATCGATAAGCTTTTGCGTATCATCTCTCTCCGGTGACATTGATTACACTCCTGAAATTTCGGTAGGCGAAACGCTTTATATTCTCCCGGCGCTTTTTATCTAAAAGGGCGGTTCAGGCGGTGTCTCGGAGCGGTTTATCGAGTTTAGAGTCACCTTGGGGTCGGGGAAACCCGGTCCCATTAAGCCGAACATTAATGAAAGAGCGAACTCGTTAATCCGTTCGAAATCGCTGTCGCGTACCGTTTCCGGATTCGGGAAAGGCCAGTCCATCTGTCGTAAAGCCTGCTGGATTATTATTCCCGAACCGTGAAGCTCCTTGGCACGTGTTATTGAATACGACAGCGCTGCGCCGCAATCCTCCGGGGGAATCATTCCATGGTAACCGGGCATTCCATGACCCATAAAGCCACCCCTCGGTTCGCCTCTCTGAGGTTCCCATACTGAAGGTTGCACTTTCGGAGGTTCCGGACGGGCTCCGCCGACTCCGGCCGGAATAAAACAGAATACGGCAACTCCGGTCTCTTCTACCGGCCCCAGCTCGTTTGCCAGCGACATCATAATCGAGGTGGCGGCGGATTTTGCCGCACAGTAGTTGCTGGGCCCCACGGGGTAACGGAAAGCGGTGGATGAATAGGTTACCACGCCGTGATGCCTCCTCAGCATACCCGGCACGAACAGCTGAATACCTATCATCGTGCCGCGTGCTGCGATTGCGTACTGTCTGTCCATCTGGTAAATCCTGGACGTCAGTATCTGACCTCCCAGAGACATGTCCATGGCGTTGTTGATAAGAATATCCACTTTACCAAACTCGCAGAAAGCTTTTCCAGCCATGTTTCTCATGCTGGTTTCATCGGCAACGTCAGTAGCAACGAAAAGCGCCGTATCCGGTCCGTTCTCGCTGTTTATCAGTTCCTCGGCGGCGTAGCCGGTCTCGGGATTTACATCTGCGATCACCACTTTTACCCCGAGCCAGGCAAGACTCCTGGCGACTCCCAGGCCGATATTGCTGGCTCCGCCGGTTACTACCGCCACGTCTCCCTTCAACGCGTCCTTTTTCAGTCCCGTCTTGTCCATTGACAGCGGCTCGACATTCAATATATTTTCCATCTTACTCTCCCTTCAGAATAGTAATTGATTGTATTAACAGCCGGTTTATATAGTCAAGTTGTTTGAGAAAAACTGTTATGGAAATCAGCAAGATTGGAACAGCCAATTGAGTGCAGACATGTTATCATGCTGCTATCCGTGTCAGGGTGGAACAATGGATTATCGTCCAATCCTACAGAAGGTAATCTACACAATCGAGTATAATCTGGAGGATGATATCGACCTAGCCCGACTAAGCCAACAAGCCCATCTTTCGATGTATCACTTCACAGGAACTACAAAGGTATGCCTTTCGACATGAATCGCGGGGATTATTACAGGCACATGCGGCGCATGAAACAGGCTCCTGACCTGATAGTAGAGTAACGGTTTTGTAATTATGCTATAACAGGTTGTGGGAAAAAGATGGTCGGGGTGAGAGGATTTGAACCTCCGAACCTCTGCGTCCCGAACGCAGCGCTCTACCCGACTGAGCTACACCCCGACAAGCGGTTTTTGGTTATTCAGTTTTTACTCTCTATTATCAACGTCAGCGTCCCGAACGCAGCGCTCTACCCTCGCTGAGCTACACCCAGACAAGCGGTTTTAGTTATTCAATTTTTTTCTTTATTATCAACGTCGGCGTAGTGTTCTTAGCTGGTTAATGTTCTCAAGAGCTTCATGAATATCCATCAAGAAAAACGGCGTAATTCTAGACGAGTTTCAGCTAGCTATTCCGCTAATAGACTAGAAACCGCAATAAGCGGAAAACGCGTTTGCTGAAAATCACGCCTAGAGTCTATGCACAGAATCATAGAAAAAATGAAGATTACCAACAAAGGAGAAAGACAGGTTTTATTTTACCAAGCTTAATCCGTGCGAACTCTATATATCCAAATTGCTCCGAATAATAAGGCAACCACCACGATTCCAATTAGCAACCATACCCACCAGACCAAGCCACCGGATGGTTCTTCCTCTTTTGTCACAGGGATTGTTGTTTCTAATGTAGGAACAGGCTCCTCTTCCTCCTCAAGAACTGTTAACTTTTCTTCCTCGATTACCACCTCTTCTTCTTCAGCCACTAGTTCTTCTTCCTCTTCGTATATCGTGGGAATTGGTATTTCATGTTCCTCGTCTACCAGCACGATGACAGTGACCAAAATAGCATATTTACTGAGGTGAGTAATTTGGGCAGAGACGGTATTAGTTTCAGGATCAACCGTAGTGATCAGTTCAACCCATACACCAGCATCCTCATCATACCTGGCAAGGATCAAATCCTCCTCGCTAACTCCTTCAGGAATGTCAGTGGGATCATAGGTAAAGGTAATGGTTATCGGTTCATCAAACGTGGCATCACCTGCTTCAATGTCATAAGCCAACCCGATTATATGGGCACCTTCGACCGGAGTGGGGGGAGATTCTAGTCCGGTTATAGTAATTTCAGTAACGGGTTCACCTGTTCCAGTTATACCGATAGTATCCTCGAAAATGGTTATATTAACTCTATCATCCGTCGATGTAATCTCCACATCCTGGTTGAACTCACCCTCGGTCGTAACTACCTCAGAGAGGTCAAAAACACTAGAATCGTCCGTCGTGGTGACGGTTACTGTTGGCGGTTTTGTGGGCAGTGGAGTATAGATATAGAAAGGTCCGAGATGTACGGTGGACTGCCAGTTACCTGCATTGTCTACACTTCTTATATGTACATAGTGGCTGTTACCGTCGGCAAGGGCAGGACTGGTAGCAGCCTGTACACCTTCTTCAATATCCATGGTCTGATCCGGGATAGTAGTGTTATCGGTATCCCAGAGTATGGAGTAGCCGTCGAGACCGCTGGTGGCATCGGTAGCATCCTCCCAGGCGATGTCGATTGTGTTATCGCTGGACCAGATACCCACTGAATGACTGGTACTGTTAACTGATGTCGGGTCTGTGGAGACTATAGTATCTTTATAAAATTGCCAGTTCCACTCTCCTTCTTCACCTTCCACATTTGCAGCATCATCCGATACTTTAAAGTAGATGATGTGACTCCCTTCGGTTAGCATGTCGAATCCGGGTATTGTCCAGTTATCACTGTCCCAGGAAGTGTCTGAAACATCTGAAAAAAGTATCGTTCAGTTCCCGCTATAGGAGTCCATCTGGTACCAGCCATCATCCAGACCGAGGTTGTCATCAAAACCGAAATTTGAGAGTATTGGTGCGATATTATAGTATTGCCCCGAGGATTCAGCTATTGGTTCCATGGTCGGTGGCGGGTCAAATTCATATGCCCCGATGTCCACAATCGCTGTGCCATCACCATCACCATCTAATGGGCGGACGTTACCTTCTATGTCTTCAGTTGGTACTCCTTCATTGGTTCCTGCGTCAATACAGGGCGAATCGGCTTGCAGATGGTAGTCGCCGTTGGTAGGGCCAACGAACAGTGGGTCTTGCGAGATGTTACCCTCACCCAGGTCGCCATCACTTATGTTAGAGTAAGTCGTGGCAATACCTTGCAGGTCATCACCATTATCCCAGAGGATGGTATTCGTTATGGTATTATCTGTAGAATCGGCTGCGGCAAGAATGCCATAGTTGGTATTGAAAGCTATGGTATTGTTGATGAGTCTATTATTGTTACTTAAACGCGAAATGCTGATACCAAAGTGATTCTCTGTTATTATGTTGTTTGTGAGCGTGTTATTGCTCGTATTGTCCAGGTAAATCCCATAAAGGCTGCTGGTTATTTTATTGCCGGTAATTGTAATATCTGTACAATCTTCTACGGTAACAGCGTTTTTCAGATTACTGAAAGCAGTGTCCTTAATCGTCACAACACCAGCCGTAACAAGAATACCATTACCACTGCTGCCGGTAATCGTGCAGCCTGTTATCGACGTCGGGAGGAGTGCAGAAGTAACACCCCCAGTATCATTGACAGTAATCGCCCGGTCGTTATTAGCAGTACCAACATCAACTGTGGTACCGGAAATTGTAACCTGACCATTGGCGATTACGCCTGTTCTAGCATCGGTCTCGTGCCGGGCTGTAATGGTACAATCCGTGATCTTGTGGTTTGTACCGTAGATAACGTTAACGGCCGAGTTGGTGCCGCTCTCGATAGTACAGTCCTTCAATGTAACGTAGGTTGACGGAGCATTAATCATGACCATGTCCGTCTGAGGTAAAAAGGCATTAGGAGTGATGGTCAGATTTTCCAGGGTCACTCCTGTTTTGAGGATGTTACTGCCAGCTACTTCAACATAAACGGTTCCACCGATAAGGTCCATGTTAGCATCAGTGATAATAACCGTGCCGGGGTCGTCGATGCCGACGATAGTCTGAGAGGTTACGTTACATATTACAGTCTCATCGTAGGTACCGGCGCCGACCTCTATTCTACCTCCTGTACCGGCAGCCAAGATACAGGTATTGATGCTGGTACTCTGAGCCAAGGGAATTCCAGCGGAGTTATATGCTGTAACTACGCCTGGAAGAGGAATGATTGTCTGTTCGTTAATTTCATAAGGGGCTGATGTCACCGCAGTCTCTATCGGTGTAAGTGCGGGGTTTTGCGTGGCTACAGTCAGGTTATAGGTTCCCGGAGTAGATGGATTAACAACACCTGGTATGGTTACAAAAACTAGAGCACCAGCTCCGATATTCTGGCCTGCAGCCAGCGTGAGTGTTAGAGTCTGTGCGGCCGGATATACACCCGAGACTAAAGCGGAAGCAGGTGCTGCATCGAAAGCATCTCCACCGATACCTGCTAATGCTTCAATATTAACGGTTCCTCCCGCATATGCTCCCACCTCGCCAAGATTCGTTCCAGCAGGGAAGGCAATGACAATCTGATTACCAGCTGCCACAGTTTTGCCAACTATAAAGGTAATATCGTATTGAGTCACCGCGCTGATTTCTGCAGACGCCGGAGTGATGGCTACTTGCGGCTGGATTAAAGCCATTACCGGTTCTGCTAATGTTAACACACTGGTAAGTAGAGCAGCAGTAAAGCCAATCCCTAGTGTTCTAGTAAGTGTCTTCTTTACTGACATCTGACATTCATCTCCTAATGCATCAAAAAAAGGGACACAACCCACGCTACTACTAGCGGACTTAGTGCCCCTTTTACTCTTAATGATTCATTGTCACGACCTCGATCCTGAGGTATATAAGGTGTTATTATTTAGTTTTGTGTCAGAATTTACATATTGGGAAGATAGTTTAACCTTTTAATATGCTAAAGTCAATAGGTAAAAAAACACAAAATCGTGTTAACCCTAAAGATAATTGAAACTTACTAGACTCGAACTAAGGTGCGAGAAACGCAATGGAAATAGATGGTCGGGGTGAGAGGACTTGAACCTCCGGCCTCAGCGTCCCGAACGCTGCGCGCTACCGTCTGCGCTACACCCCGACAAATATATAATCTTTTTATTTTAATATATGCTATATTATCAACCTCAGCGTCCCGAACGCAGCGCTCTACCCAACTGAGCTGCACCCCGCCAGCGACATTATAGCCTGATTTCACCTCTTCGGCAAGAAATGGTTGCATTAAGTAAGAGTTTCTCCCTTTCGCAAAGGTAGAATGAGAGGGATTTGAAATCCCCCTTAATCCCCCTTTTACAAAGGAAGGAATGTAAATGTACCACACCAACTTACTTTTACACGATTCTCCAGCCAGGCGAGCTCACCGCAGGTGACAGGGCAGCGGTACTCGGTTATAATCCTTTGTAGATGATATAGCATTCTTTGAATATGAAGCGGATATATATATGAAAACAAGCGAATACGTTAAATGCGAGGGGTTTCCCTGCGAAGACGTTAAGCACGAATGTTGTATTGTTCCGGATGCGGAAGTGGACCCGAACAGCATATCTATCGTTATGATTTCGGAAGCGGCGCCGGCGGATCCCGGTGATTACTATTATGCGGGAGGAGATTCGCTGTTCCAGCAGACCACCGTTCAGGCATTCAAAGATGCAGGGGCAGATGTCTCATCCGTGCAGGACATTCTCGACCTGGGGGTCTATCTCACCACCGCAGTAAAGTGCGGCAAGACCGGATACGGAATAAAGACGGATACGGTAAAAACATGCTCGCTGATACTGGAGAAGGAGCTCTCTCTATTCCCGGATATTAAAGTATTCATGCTGATGGGTGACGTGGCAATCAAGGTGCTTAACTATATCGCCCGCCGCGCCGGTGAAAGAAGGGTGATTCCTGCCGGTTCTACATACAAGATAAGAGGTCAGGAGCATTATTTCCGTGGGAAAAGGGCTTTCCCGTCCTACCTCCAGGCTGGCCCCAGCTTCTTCATCGAAAAAAGCAAGCGAAAAATGATTGCCGAGGATATCGCCGCCGCATTGAGTCTGGTGAAATAATAAATGAAATACTGTGTTGTTATTATGGACGGTGCTTCCGGTCTGCCTCTGCCCGAGCGCGGCGGCAGGACCTGCCTCGAGCTGGCGGATACCCCGAACCTGGACGTAATGGCACGGGCGGGTATTCTGGGGATGGCGCGAACCATACCTGCGGGGATGGAACCATCCAGCGCCAACGGCTGCATGTCCGTATTCGGCTATGACCCGGTAGAGTATCCGGTAGGCAGGGCTGCCATAGAAGCGAAGAGCCTGGGAATACCGGTAGGCGAGGGGGACGTACTCTTCCGCTGCAACCTGGTTACGATAAAAGACGGCAGGATGTACGACTACAGCGCCGGTCATATCGGCAACGAAGAGGCGCGTCAGCTTATTGATGCTTTGAATAAAGCCCTGGGCAATGATGAAGTCCGTTTTTACCCCGGCCTTAACTACCGGCATATCCTCAAGGTGACGGGGAGGGAAGATATCCTTAAGGCTGAGTGTACCCCGCCGCACGATATTCCCGGCAAACCTGTCAGCGAAAATATGCCCCGCGGACCGGGGAGCGATTTTCTCTACGGGCTCATGAAGAAATCGGAGGAAGTTCTCCGGGAACACCCGGTGAATGAAGAGCGGAAATCGCGCGGTGATTCTACCGCCGATACCATATGGCTCTTCTGGGGCAGCCGGAAGGCGCCGGATATTCCTGCCTTTGCCGAGAAGTACGGTCTAAGAGCGGCGGTGACTTCGGCAGTCGATGTCATCCGTGGGCTGGCGAAGATGATGGAAATCGAAGTGCTTGAGATACCCGGCGTGACAGATGGGCTGGACAATGATTTTGCCGGGCAGATAGACGGAGCCCTGGAGGGACTCAATAAATGTGACCTGGTGATTGTCCATATCGAGGCGCCGGACGAGGAAGCGCACGCCGGCTCGATTGAAAACAAGGTAGAAGCCATCCGGAAAATAGACAGCGAGGTTGTGAGCAGGCTGCGCGACTGGCGCGGGGACAGTCTGCGGGTGCTGATTATGCCGGACCATCCCACCCCGATTCAAATCCGCACCCACAGCCCGGACCCGGTGCCGTTCATGCTCTGGGGGGAGGGATTTACCTCCAGCGGGGCGGAAAGGTTCACCGAGGCCGACGCAGAAAAAACCGGAGAATTAATTGACCCCGGGTATAGTATAATGAGTAAGCTGTTTGGAGATAGTTAACGCTTTATGGCACTTATAGTACAGAAATACGGCGGTTCATCATTGGCGGATGCCGAGAAAATCAGCAACGTAGCCCGGCGTGTCGCAGCCGTTAGAGATAAGGATAACCAGGTGGTGGTGGTCGTTTCGGCAATGGGAGATACCACCGATGAGTTAATCAAGCTGGCTTACCAGGTTTCCGAGCATCCCAGTGACAGAGAGCTCGATGCCCTGGTATCGACAGGCGAGGTCGTTTCCAGCACGTTACTGGCGATGGCGCTCGAAGCCATGGGGTACAGGGCAATCAGCCTGAGCGGCGCTCAGGCAGGGATAAGAACGGATGACGTTTATCGCCAGGCACGTATTCTGAAAGTGGAGTCGAAGCGGATTGTCAAAGAACTGGAGAAGGGGAATATCGTAATAGTAGCGGGTTTCCAGGGTATAACCGAGGAAATGGATGTGACTACCCTTGGTAGAGGGGCTTCCGATACAAGCGCCGTTGCTCTGGCTGCCAGTCTCGGGGCGAAGGTATGTGAGCGTTATACCGACGTAGAGGGGATTTATACTGCCGACCCGCGTCTCGTCCCCGAGGCGAGGCGTTTATCGGAAATAGGCTATGAAGAAATGCTGGAGGTGGCTACCTACGGCTCGAAGGTAATGCACCCGAGGGCAATCGAACTCGGCGAGCTGTTCAATATTCCCATTCTGGTGGCTTCCAGCTTTACCGATAATCCGGGCACACTGATACATGGAGGAGCGTCTATGGAAGTACGAAATAAGGTAAAGAATGTAGCCCATGACCTCGATGTCGCCAAGATAACCGTGGTCGGTGTCCCTGACCGTCCGGGTATCGCCGCCGTCCTCTTCGAGCCTCTGGCGGAAGCGAATATAAGTGTCGATACCATCGTGCAGAACGCCAGTATCGAGGGCATTACCGACCTCACCTTTACCGTCGCCAGAAGCCAACTGAAAAGAGCACTCGAGGTAGCGGAGCCAATATCGAAAACAATCGGCGCCAGGGAGTGTGTCGGCGACTCCAAACTCGGCAAGGTAAGTGTTATCGGTACCGGAATGCAGAATGCTCCCGGCTACGCGGCGCTGATGTTCAGGACGCTGAGCGAGCAGGGAATAAACATCCAGCTTATCTCGACCTCGGAGATAAGAATAACCTGTATTATAGAGGAATCAAAGGTAAAAGACGCTGTCCGTGCCTTACACAGGGCGTTCGAGCTCGATAAAGAAGACTAACGGACATAGATATAACAGTTAATATCTCCGATGGGAATATTATTTAGAGAGGGTTAAATCCCTCTCTTCTTTTCTAAAAAATTCCGGGCTTTACCCTTGATTTTATTGGATTGCGGGGTTGTATATAAGATATAATTAGTACTATAAGGAAGGCATGATGTCATACCAGGAAGGGGAACAGACAAAGCTCAGACGGCAGTCCAGCAAACACGCCGTGTCTCTGGCTATGGAAGGTCGCTGGAAAGAAGCAGTGGAGGCTAACAAAAGCCTGATAGATAATTTCCCGGGTAATGTAGATGCATACAATCGTCTGGGCAGGGCTTACATGGAGCTGGGAGAATACGCCCTGTCGAGAGAAGCCTATGAGAAAGCGATGGAGCTCGACCCCTACAGTACGATAGCCAAGAGAAACCTTCAGCGCTTGACCCATCTGGATGAAGCCGTTGCCGCCTCGGAGGTCGGCTATCAAAAGGTAGTACCGCAGCATTTTATCGAAGAAGTAGGTAAGGCGGGGGTAGTCAGCCTGAATAAACTGGCACCTCCGCGGGTGCTGGCGAAAACGGTGGCGGGCAGCATGGTGAATTTGAAGGTAATGGGCCCCGTTCTGATAGCGGAAAATAACTTGGGAGAGTACCTCGGTCAGGTTGAGCAGAAGCACGGACAGCGGCTTATCAAGCTTATGGACGGAGGAAACAGATATACGGCCGCTGTTGTCAGCTCAACCGAAGACGCTGTAACTATAATCATCAAAGAGGCATATCAAGACCCCTCTCAGGCAGGGCGGCTATCGTTTCCTCCCAGGGGGACGGAGGTCGCGCGCCCCTATGCGGACGACAGGCTGGGTGACAGGATAATCAGACGCCAGATAGAGGATGATGAGTCACTGCCTGAGGAATCAGGCTATGCGATAGTGGGCGGAGATGGTATGGATGTATTGACCGAGGACGATTCCGAAGCCGACAGCGATGAATAGGAGGTAGAATCGAATATGGTAGTAGGCAAGACCAGACCGGTGAATATTGCGGAAGAAATGCGAAGTTCATACCTCGATTACGCAATGAGTGTCATCGTCTCCCGAGCTTTGCCTGATGTCCGGGACGGACTGAAGCCCGTGCAGAGGCGTATTCTCTACGCTATGAACGATATGGGGATTACCCCTACCGGCTCTCACAAGAAGAGCGCCCGAATCGTCGGTGAAGTAATGGGTAAGTACCATCCCCATGGGGATGCCTCTATCTACGATTCTATGGTACGCTTGGCACAGGACTTCTCCATGCGTTACACGCTGGTCGACGGGCAGGGAAATTTCGGCAGCGTGGACAACGACCCGCCGGCGGCAATGCGTTATACGGAAGCGCGCCTTGCCGGAATCGCCGAGCAGATGCTTGCCGATATCGACAAGGAAACCGTTAACTTCACCAGTAACTTCGATGACAGCCTTAAAGAGCCTTCGGTCCTGCCCTCCAAGATGCCAAACCTGCTGCTGAACGGCAGTTCTGGTATTGCCGTCGGTATGGCGACCAATATCCCTCCTCATAACCTTGGCGAAATATGTGATGCCATCTCGCATCTTATCGATAACCCGCAGGCTACGGTCGACGACCTTATGCAGTTCGTCAAGGGGCCCGATTTTCCGACCGCCGGAATCATTCAGGGGCTTGAAGGAATTAAAAGCGCCTATGCCACCGGGCACGGCAAGATAGTTATCCAGGCAAAGGCTTATATAACGGAAGCAACGGAAGCGACACGCCGCCAGATAGTGGTCGTCGAGCTCCCTTACCAGACAAATAAAGCCGCTCTGGTGGAGAGGATAGCCGACCTGGTCTCAACTAAAAAAATCTCCGATATCAGCGAACTCCGCGACGAGTCTGACCGTACTGGCGTGCGGATTGTTATCGAGTTGAAGAGGGACGCCCAGCCTCAGAAGGTTTTGAACAGCCTGTACAAGCACACTGCAATGCAGACCTCGTTTTTCGTCAATATGCTCGCCCTGGTTGACGGACAGCCGCGAGTGCTCAGTCTCAAAGAGGCGCTTCAGAACTACATAAGTTTCCGCCGCACCGTGATTACACGGCGTTCGAAGTTCGAGCTTAAAGGTGCCAGAGCCAGGGCGCACATACTGGAGGGTCTGAAAATAGCTCTGGACCAGATAGATAAGGTTATAGCCACCATACGCAAGTCCGAGACTGCCGAGAAAGCCCGCCAGAACCTGATGAGCGATTTCGGCATGACGCAGTTGCAGGCGCAGGCAATCCTCGATATGCAGTTGCGCCGGCTGGCTAACCTGGAGCGGAAGAAAATAGCCGACGAGTACACGGAAGTACTGAAAAACATAGCTTACCTCGAAGACCTTCTGGCTAATCCCAGGAGAGTGCTGGCATTAATCAGGGAAGAGGTTACCGAGCTAAAGAAAAAATACGGAGACGACAGGCGAACTGAGATAAGCTCCGAGGGAATAACGGAGTTTAACGAGGAAGACCTTATCCCCCACCAGAAAGTGGTGGTTACTCTCAGCAACAGGGGATATGTCAAGAGGGTACCGTCCAGCGTTTACACGCTGCAGCATCGCGGCGGCAAGGGCATCACCGGTTTCCCCACCAGGGAGAACGACGCGGTCAGGCTACTGACGGTGGCGGATACCCATGACAATCTGCTTTTCTTCACCAACCAGGGCAGGGTGTTCCGCATGAAGTGCTACGAAATCCCCGCCGGCAGTTCCAGAACGGCAAAAGGGCTGGCGGTAATAAATCTGATTCCCGTTACCGAAGATGAGAGGGTAACCGATATCGTTGCCGTACCCGAGCTAAAAACGGATACTTTCCTGCTTCTGGCTACCAGCCGCGGTGAGATAAAAAAGACGTCATCGGACCAGTTTGGCGTGGTACGCAGCAGCGGGCTTATTGCCATGGATGTGGAGGAGGGGGATGAGCTGGTGGAAGCCCGTCTGGGGACCGATAAAGACGACGTGATGATAATTACCCGGGAAGGGCAGTCAATCCGTTTCGCGGTATCGGGCCTGCGGGCGAGCCTGAGGACAAGCGGCGGGGTAAGCGGTATCCGCCTGGGAGCCGGTGACGAGGTAATAAACATGGAAGTTGCCGACCCCAAGGGCTATGTCCTGGTTATCACCGATAAAGGGTTCGGCAAGCTCACCAGAGTGGATGAGTACCCCCGCCAGAAACGCGCCGGCAGCGGTGTCAGGACATTCAAGACTACTGAAAAGTCCGGTCTGGTAGCGGCAGCCAAGCTTACCACTCTGAACCAGCAGGTGATGATAATATCCGCCGACGGCATAGTTACCCGCACCCCCGTGAAAGAAAAAGACCCCAAGAAGGGAATCACCGTCCAGGGTAGAAGCACCCAGGGAGTGAAGCTGATGAGTATCGCCGGGGGAGACAGGGTGGTCGCCCTCACCTGTTTCGACGCGGGTTAGCCGAGTTTTCTTTGACATGCAGGCTGCGTTTTTTCCAGTCCGCAGGCGTTGCAGGCTCCGGTGCGGCAGTCGGGAGTTATGGTTCCCTCCAGCGAACGCCGGTATTCTCTTTTCAGGAAGTCCATGCTTACACCGGTATCGATATGCGACCAGGGGAATACTTCGTCGAGCGAGCGTTCCCGCCGGGTATAGAAGTACGGTTCGATGCCGGCCTCTCTGAAAGCGCGGAGCCATTTCTCATAGTTGAAATGCTCTCCCCAGGAATCGAAGGTGCAACCGAGCTGCCAGGCGCGGTGGATGACCTGCCCAAGCCGCCTGTCGCCACGCGACATCGCCGCTTCCAGCAGGCTGGCTTCGGTATCGGTCCAGGACAGCTTTACACCTTTGCGACGCATGCCCTGCCTCAGGATTTGCTGTTTTTCGGTCAGTACATCCTGACTTTCCTGGGTAGCCCATTGAAAAGGGGTGTGAGGTTTGGGGACGAAGGTGGACACATTTACGCGTATCTGCGGCGGTCTGCCTTTTGCCTGCCTGCCTGCCGCGTGGACTTTATCCACCAGGTCGATGATGCCCTCGACATCTTCATCGGTCTCTCCGGGCAGACCGAGCATAAAATACAGTTTCAAGCCCGTCCAGCCCCTGCTGAAAGCCTCGGTGGCTGTATTCAGGAGTTCCTCTTCGGTGATATTCTTATTGATAATCCGCCGCAGCCTCTCGCTGCCCGCTTCCGGGGCGAAGGTCAGGCCGGTCCTTTTCCGGGAAGACAGGGAGTCCATCAACTCAACCGAAAAGCTGTCTATGTACAGGCTGGGCAGAGACAGAGAGAGATTGGAGTGACTGCTTGAGAGGTCGGCTAGCAGCTCTTCGATACCGGAGTAATCGCTGGTACTCAGCGATACCAGCGAAACTTCGCTGTAGCCGCAACTCGATATCAACTCGTCGACTGCCTCCTTTACTTCATCCGGGGGGCGTTCTCTTACCGGACGGTAGATGATGCCTGCCTGGCAGAACCGGCAGCCGTGAGTGCAGCCCCGCTGAATCTCTATCGCTCCGCGGTCGTGGATAACTTCGATATAGGGTACCACCGGACTGGTGACCGGAGGCGGCAGGTTGGCGACTATGCGGCGGTGGATGGTCGGGCTGGCTTCCGGTACTGTGGGAGTGATACTGTCCACCAGTCCTTCCGGCGTATATGCCACCCTGTAAAAAACGGGTACGTACACGCCGGGAATAGCCGCCGCTCTGTGCAGGAACTCTTCTCTGGGGACTCTTTTACCCGGCTCTTTGAGGTTCCGGAAGCAGTCAATCAGTTCGGGTACCGCCTCTTCGCCGTCGCCGATAACAAACAGGTCTATGAAATCGGACATTGGCTCAGGGTTGAGGGCGCAGGTTCCACCGGCTATTACCAGCGGATGGGAGTTGTCCCTCTCAGAGGCGAGTACCGGTATTCCGGCGAGGTCCAGCATGTTAAGCACGTTGGTATAGGTTAGCTCGTAGCCAAGAGAGAAGCCGATGATATCGAATTCCCCCAACGGGCGCCTGGACTCCAGGCTGAAGAGAGGTATCCCTTCTTCCCTCATCAACGCCTCCGTATCCACCCAGGGGGCGAAAACCCTTTCGGCGAGGACGTCCGGTCGGCTGTTAAGCAGGTCATAGAGAATAGGCAGCGCCATATTGGACATACCTATCTCATATGTATCGGGGTAGCTCAGGACAACCCTGATGGGAGTGCTCTCCCAATCCTTGATTACGCTGTTCCACTCCCCGCCGGTGTAGCGCGCCGGTTTCTGAACCCGGTGCAGTAATCTATCGAGATTATCTATCAATATAATATAATCCCCCGTAAGACATTATACTTGAAGGCGGGGAGAGTGGGCTAGCTCTACTTTGCTATGTGTGGCTGTGGGTAGTAAAACGACAGGTTGCTATCCGGTATTGCCAAGCTCTGCAAGGTCGAACTGCATACCGTCTCTGGCGGCGATGACCCTGATGCCTGTTTTTTCTGTCAGCCCCTCCGCAACTTTCCATGGCTTTGCCTGCCACATCCTCATCCCGAAGTGGGTAATGATAGCGATTTTCGGTTTCAGTTCCCGGATGATTTTTTCCGCATCGGGTATTCCCAGGTGTTCGGTAGGCAGCAGCGGGTCGTCGGATTCGGGACGTGGCTTTAAAAACAATGTATTTATTATCAGCAGTTCGCCGCCATAGTGCTTGCACAGGTCATCGAAATACCGGGTATCGGCGATGTAAGAGAAGGTATGCCGTGGGGTTCTAAACACGATACCGTATGTGACAGGTTTGTGAATATGCCGGACCGGCGTGGTAAAATTAACACCATCTACCGAGTATTCTCCGCCTTCTTCCAGTACTACCACCCTGTCTACGTAGTTCCTGAGGTATGAGAAAACCACCGGCTCCGGAGCCAGCGCGTCGGGCGGAAGGAAAAGTACGCCATGCTGGTTGTGACCACTCCGCGTCATCGCTTCCACCATAATATTCATATCCGACGAGTGGTCGAGATGGCGATGGGAGAGGATGATAGCGCTGAGATTCTCGGCGTCCAGATTCTTCTCCGTTGCCCTTACTATGCAGCCGGGACCGGGGTCGAGCAGCAACTGCGTACCACCCAGGTTCATCCAGATACCGCCGGTAGCCAGTGTCTGGCTGGTAATCATTCTCCTACCTCCACCAGTTCCCAGGAAGGTTATCGTATCGGTTAAAGATTTTTCATCTTTCATAGCCAGTGTAAATATAGAGGATAACGGCTGTTTTTTCAATAAAAACACTGTGATAAATTTTATACACCCCCGGCCGTTATGGTATAATTAGTATCAAGAACAGCCTATCAGGCGTTCTTCCCCACATCATACAGAGAAGGAATTATCGGAGGTATTGTAGAGGAGGCAGAAGGGCTGGCTGGTTATCCGATATCCGCTGAGAAACCCACCACATTGCCGGACAAGAGCCGGTGTGTAAATTCCAGCCGTTAAAAAAGATATCAGGGGTCATTGTTTCCATTTTGCCAGGTTACAGGAACCCCCTTTTAATATTCAGGAAATATTCATCGTACCAGACTAAATGCGGAGGTAGTGTAAGATGCTGAGAATAGCGACCAGGACAAAGCTGAGTCCTGAAGAAGCAATTAATAAGGCGGTCGAGTTCTTCGGGCCTGAAGGTTATAAGCTCGAGGTCAAGGAACGGTCTGCTGACTGTGCCACCTTCGAAGGCGGAGGGGGAGGTGTTGAAGTGTCCGCCTGCGCGGAAGAAGGAGGCAGTAGCGTGGAACTGATATCCCGCGAATGGGACTACCAGGTAAAAGAATTCATTCGTAAGGTTCACTGACCTGCCGTACGGTACGGTTAGACCTGTATTGAGATAAATTTTAGCGGAAGGAGGGAGGAATATGGCGGTTGAGCTTTGTCCGGTATGCGGCTGCGTAATAGCGGATGATACCTATGAGAAAGAAGGCGTTAAATACTGCTGCGAGCCATGTGCTACCGGAAGTCAATGTGCATGCGGGTGCTGCACGATAGTCGAAGAAGAAAAAGAATAAAATAACCGGAGGTGTAAAATGGCAAGAGTAGCCCGTGAGATGGTGGAGATGGCCGGAGTAAACGTTGACGAGTTACTCGAGTTGCTGGTCAATAACGCCGCTGCCGAACTGACCACCTATTATTACTATACGATTCTAAGGGTGAACCTTATCGGGCTCGAAGGTGAGACAATCAAGGAAATTGCCGAGACAGCCAGGATTGAAGACCGTAACCATTTCGAGGCACTCGTTCCACGTATCTACGAGCTGGGCGGCAGTCTGCCGGAAAGCATGGTGGACTTTCATAACTGCTCCGCCTGTCCGCCTGCCAGCCTGCCGGAAGACCCCACAGATGTAGAGGCGATGCTCAAGGTACTGGTAGATGCAGAAAGGTGCGCAGTGAGGGGGTACACCAATATCTGCAATCTGACCGCGGGAAAAGACCACCGTACCTATGATCTGTCCCTGGCGATACTCAACGAGGAAGTCGAACATGAGTCCTGGTTCTCGGAGTTTCTGGGAGAAGGACCTTCGGGCCACTTCCTGCGCCGGGGTGATACATCGCCGTTTGTTTCCAAATTCTTGATGTAGTAACAAACAGGATATATTGTGGGGAGGTCTGGTTCAATATCAGGCCTCCCCGATTAGCGAGGTATATATAATCAGGTTGTAAGAGTGATAAATTTCTTTCAAAGCCTGCATCCAGTACTACAGGCCCTCTTGGCGACATGTTTTACCTGGGCAATGACTGCCCTTGGTGCAGCAACCGTATTCATCGCCCGGGATATCAGTCGAAGAGTGCTGGATACTATGCTCGGCTTTGCCGCTGGAGTTATGATAGCTGCCAGCTTCTGGTCACTGCTGGCTCCAGCTATAGAGATGTCGGAAGGCAAAGACCTGCCATCATGGGTTCCGGCTGTTGTCGGGTTCCTGCTCGGCGGCATCTTCCTCAGAGTCGTTGATAGAGTGCTGCCTCATTTACACATTGGCTTCAGAACCGCTGAAGCGGAGGGAATCAAAACCAACTGGCAGCGGAGCACCCTGCTTGTCCTGGCGATAACGCTGCACAATATACCGGAGGGCCTTGCTGTCGGAGTAGCCTTCGGCTCGCTTGCTGCCGGTTTAACCTCAGCTACTCTCGGTGGCGCTATTGCCCTGGCCATTGGCATCGGCATTCAAAACTTCCCGGAGGGGATGGCTGTCTCTATGCCGCTCCGTCGCGAGGGAATGTCCCGCCGGAAAAGTTTCTGGTACGGGCAGCTATCGGCAGTCGTCGAACCCATTGCCGGTGTTGTCGGGGCGGTTGCCGTTATCGTCGCCCAGCCGATACTGCCCTATGCCCTGGCTTTCGCCGCCGGAGCGATGATATTCGTCGTCATCGAGGAGGTAGTCCCGGAGTCCCAGCGCGGCGGTAACACGGATATGGCTACCATGGGCGGTATGATTGGCTTTGCAGTAATGATGCTGCTTGACGTCGCCTTCGGTTAAGAGCAAAGGGTTTAACCGAGATGAATAAATTCACCCCGGAAGAACTGAAGAAGTACGACGGCAGTAATGGAATAGCCTATGTCGCTTATGGGGGTAAAGTATACGACGTTTCAGCGAGCTATCACTGGAAGAAAGGCATCCATCAGGTTATGCACAGGGCAGGTCTCGACCTGACCGAAGAATTTGAAAGAGCCCCGCACAGCCCGGAGTTACTTGAGAAATTTCCCGTGATAGGCGAACTTGATACAGGTTAAAAAGGGGGGAAGAAATGAGTGAAATGCTGGATATCGCCGCTACCGGCGATATCGAAGAAGGTGGAATGAAGGGTTTCTCCGTAAAGGGAGGAGAAATACTACTTGCCGGAGTTGGAGGCGAGTACTATGCCGTTGATAATACCTGTCCGCACATGAAGGGCAGGCTTTCCGATGGTACGCTGGAAGGGTACACGGTAACCTGTCCCAGGCACGGCTCGCAGTTCGACGTTCGCAACGGGCAGGTAGTCCGCTGGCTGAAAGGCTCAGGCCTGGTCTCCGGGCTGGCGAAAGCGATAAAACCGTCACGCCCGATTAAAGCCTATAAGGTCGAGGTTGTTGACGATAGAATAAGGGTAGAAATCTAACCCTGTTATTAGAGTAACATCATAAACTAAAAGGAGGAGGAAATGGAAGAAAGAAAGGGTGTGGTTACTTTTCAATCGAAACCGGTAACGCTGGTTGGACCTGAGATTAAGGTGGGCGATAAAGCTCCCGATTTCACGCTGTTGACGATAGATATGGAAGAGCTGAGTCTTTCCGAGAGCCGGGGAAAGGTGAGGGTGCTGAGCGTGGTTACCTCGCTGGATACCCCGGTCTGCGACCTTCAGACACAGAGGTTCGAGGAAGAGGCGAGCCAGGCGAAGGATGTGGTTATTTACACAATCAGTATGGACCTGCCTTTCGCTCAGGCGCGATACTGCGGCGCCAACAATATCACCAACCTCAAGACACTGTCCGACCACCGTGAAGCGTCCTTCGGCACTGCCTACGGCGTTTTAATCAAGGAATTACGCCTGCTGAGCCGGGCGGTGTTTATCGTTGACGGGGATGACACGGTACGTTACGTGGAGTATGTGAAGGAGGTCGGGGAGCAACCCGACTACGACAAAGCCCTGGAAGCTCTGCGTAAATTAACCGGCTAGAGAAGATAAGCCGTATGCTTGGTTTAACTGGCCTTACCCTCAAAGTCATTCTTCGAGGTTGTCCAAAATTGTCATTCTGAGTCCGTCTGAAGTGGACGAAGAATCTGGGTGGGGAGGAGATTCTTCAGTCGTCCTCCTGGACGGACTCCTTCAGAATGACAGACCGACATTACTAAACAGTCTGCCAGAATGATACGAGGCAGGCACTTTTAGAACAATACCGGTTTTTCCGGAAGGGAGGAGATAATTGGCGGCACATATTAATATTATGGTCGGCGGTGAGGCAGGGCAGGGCGTACAGTCGGTGGGTTTTATACTTGCCAAAACCCTTGCCCGGGGCGGCTACCACGTCTTTGCCGACCAGGACTATGAGTCCAGGGTAAGGGGTGGTCACAATTTTTACCGGGTCAGGGCTTCGGAATCCGGGATGGCGGCTATATCCACGGAAGTGGATATACTGCTTGCCCTGAATGAAGAGAGTCTGGACCTGCACATGAGAGAGCTGACCGCCCGGGGAGTGGCGGTCTTTGACAGTGAGAAAGTGAAAAGCACCGATGACGGTAACACATTCGGAATACCGCTGGAGAAACTTGCCGGGGACAAAATAATGGCGAACACCGTTGCCCTGGGGGCGGCTATCGGGCTGATGGAATACGATTTGTCAGTGCTGGAGGAGGTGCTGAGAGAGCAGTTCGGTACCGGCGAGGTAGGTAAGAATAATATCAAGGCAGCCCGGGCGGGATACGAATACGCCCGGGAGAACTATAAGGGCGATTTCCGCTATCGTCCCGCCAAGACCGGCACCAACAGGAGAATGCTCGTCAGCGGAAACGAGGCGATAGCCCTGGGAGCGATGGCAGCCGGTTGTAAATTCGTTTCTTCGTATCCGATGACGCCGTCAACTTCAATTATGGAGTATATGGCGTCAAAAGCCGATGACCACGGGATAGTGGTTATACAGCCGGAGGACGAGATATCGGCGATTAACATGATTGTCGGCGCCGGCTATGCCGGAGTCAGGGCGATGACGACAACCTCCGGCAGCGGTTTCTGCCTCATGGTGGAAGGCCTGGGGCTGGCAGGTATAACCGAAACGCCGATAGTGGTGGTTGACGCCCAGCGTCCCGGTCCGGCGGTAGGTCTGCCGACCAGGACGGAGCAGGGCGACCTGCAGTTCATGCTTACCGCCCATCACGGCGATTTTCCCCGTATAATTCTGGCTCCGGCTGACGTGGAAGAGTGTTTCTGGCTCACGGTAGAAGCGTTTAATCTGGCTGACAGGTACCAGCTTCCCGTGGTTATCCTGACCGACCAGCACCTCGCCAGCTCTTACGCTACGGTTGACAGGTTCGACCTGTCGAAGGTCGTTATCGACAGGGGGGAGCTGTATTCGGGGGATACCGAAGACTATAAGCGGCATGCGATTACCCGGTCGGGCGTCTCACCACGGGCATTTCCCGGGCAGGGTAAAGCCCTGGTCGTAACCGATTCCGATGAGCATGACGAATCCGGGCACCTGACCGAAGACGCCGGAATAAGGACCGGGATAGTCAGTAAGCGTTTACGCAAGCTGGATAGGTTCGGTAGCGGGAAAATACGCCCTCGTACCTACGGTACGGCGGAAGCAGAAACCCTGCTTATCGGGTGGGGGAGCACCTACGGCGCTCTCCATGAAGCCGTGGATATCCTGAAAAGCGAGGGCTCCGGTGTCAGAATGCTGCACCTGAGCCGGCTTTACCCCTTCCCGGCTGAAGCCATTGCGAAAGCTATGGATAAAGTTAAAACCGTTATTGTTATCGAGGGTAATGCCGGAGGGCAACTCGCCCGTCTGATACGTACCGAGACAGGCAGAGAGGTAGATAGCAAAATTCTGAAGTTCGACGGGCGACCTTTTACCCCGGCGTATATCGTTGAAAAAGTAAGGGAGGAGGGAGTATAAATGGTGAAATTAGCCGATTATAACGGACTGGAAAGCGCCTGGTGTCCGGGCTGCGGTAATTTCGGTATCCTCAGTGCGGTGAAAAACGCTCTGGTGGAACTTGAGCTTGAACCTCATCAGGTGCTCATGGTCTCCGGCATAGGTCAGTCCGGTAAACTGCCCCACTATCTGCGGTGTAACACCTTCAACTCACTGCACGGGAGACCGGTCCCTCCCGCCGTCGGTGCCAAGATAGCCAACCCTGAACTTACCGTTATCGCCGTTAGCGGCGATGGCGACGGTTACGGGGAGGGGGGTAATCATTTTATTCATGCCATGCGACGTAATCATGACATTACCTATCTGGTGCACAATAACCAGGTCTACGGTCTCACCAAAGGGCAGGCATCTCCGACAAGCGATGCCGGGTTCGTTACCAAAACAACTCCCCACGGCGCCGCCATGCCGGTAAACCCGCTGGCGCTGGCGCTGGTATCCGGAGCCGGATTCGTCAGTAGAGGGTTCGCCGGCGACGTGGAGCACCTGACCGGTCTGATAAAAGCCGGGATTACCCACCGCGGTTTCGCCCTGATAGACATATTACAGCCCTGCGTATCCTTCAATCACAAGAATACCTACGAGTGGTACCGGCAGAGGGTATACAGGCTTGAGGATGAGAAAGACTATGACCCTTCGGACAGGCTGGCGGCTTTCAGTAAAACCCAGGAATGGGGCGACCGGATACCAATCGGGGTTATTTACAGGCAGGAACGCCCCGCTTTTGAAGAGCAGCTTTCGGTTCTGAACGAAGGACCGCTGGTAAACCAGGAGATCATCCCCGACCGGGTGGAAAAGCTGCTGGATGAATTTCTGTGATTATTAACAGAAATAAGCCGGCAATGGCGTGTTTCCAGGGGCGGCATGTCGCCACCATCGCTAAAAAACTATTCGGGTAGTAAATTATAGCTGGCTTCGGAGAAGCCAGCTATAATTTGATTCAGGAGGTTACTTTTCGCTGCGCTTGTTCGGTCTTATTACGAGTACAGGCTTTCCGGATTTCCGGACAACTTCATCGGCTACGCTTCCCATAACCGCCCTGATTATCCCGCCTTTACCGTGAGTGGTCATAATTATCAGGTCTATTTTATCCTTCCGAGCGAACTCTTTAATGATGGAAGCCGGGTCTCCGACCACTACCTGGTATGAACTTTTTATGTTCCTGCCTGCCATTTCTCTGGCTTTTCTACCTAGATAACGCCTGGCGCGGGCTACATTCCTTTTATCTGCATCAAGGGCTATTTGTATGGCAACCTTGGCGGCAGCAGGGCTTTGGGCAACCGGTTCCATGCCTGTTGTTTCGGTCATCGGTATCGCAGGATTCACTACCTGCATCAGGACAACCTCGGCGTTGAAATGCGTGGCAATTTCAACGGCATACCTAGTTGCCCGCGAGCCAAAACGGGAGCCATCAAGTGGTACCAGAATACGCTTGAACATTGAAAATTTCCCCCTTTCCAAACTCACCACTTATATTACTATATACACCCAGTTTAGATTAACAGGGACGAAATTTCCAGTTTAGAGAGATGTGACACCTGGTCCGCCGGAAGGAAATACAGAGGGAAATGTATATTAAATATAAAACCTTTTGACGTGGCACTGTTAGTCCACTAAAATAGCGGTGGTATTCTGAAGGGCAAAGGGGGGTGGTATGGAGCATATCTGGGCGCCGTGGCGTATGGCGTACATTGAGAGTGATAAGACGGGGGGATGCATCCTGTGTGAAAAGCCGGGAGAGGACAAAGACGATGAAAACTTCATCCTTTTCCGGGGAAGTAAAAATTTCGTTTTACTCAATCTGTACCCCTATAATCCCTACCATCTGATGGTGGCGCCGTACCGGCACGTGTCCGGGCTGGACGAGCTTTCCGACGAGGAGCGTCACGAGCACTTCGATATTGTCAGCCGGAGCGTTGAGATATTGAAAAAGGAACTCGACCCCCAGGGGTTTAATATTGGCATGAACCTGGGCCAGGTCGCCGGAGCCGGAATCGAAGACCATATCCACACTCATATCGTGCCCCGGTGGCAGGGTGATACCAACTTCATGACGGTCATAGCCGATATCAGAACGGTGCCCGAAGCCTTGGCCGATTCATACCGGAAACTTAAAGGGAAGTTTTAAATCAGGTGAAATCTGATTTATCTTTAGTTATCCGGCTTGATACCCAGGAAGTCTTCACCTCCCGCCGATGTCTTTTCACCGGGTTCGAAAGCAACGGAGCGTGCCTGGAAGCCGGCATCGTTAATCAAACGTAACCATACTCCGTGGTTAAAGAGACCCATAACCATACGGTCGTACTCACAACGGACTTTATCGCCCTCTCGTATCAGGTAGGCAAAGTCGGTAATATATGTCGTGCCGGCAGGGTCGGGATCCGGGTTCCAGGCGAGATAGCGTAAGCTGCGTTCTCCGGCATCGTGCCCGCCGGTTTTCGTCCCGGGATGATAGTTCTCACTAACATAATCGGGGCAAAAAAGAGCGGCACCACCGGGCTTACAGTGCACAAACGCCGTCTCTATAACACTTTTCAGGTCCTGCTCGGTGGTTATATGAGTAATGGCATCGTGAACAAAAACGGCATCGAACGTGCGTCCGAGTCTGATATTGCGCATGTCACCTTGAATATGTTCGCACTCAGGGTTCAGGGATTTACTCACATCCAGCATTCCAGGAGAAATATCAACAAGGGTCATAGAAAAGTGCGCCTTTAAATGTGAGGCGTTGTTGCCACCACCACTCCCCAGCTCCAGAAGCGTTTCCGGGCGGTAACTGCAGCCGGAAACGATTGTCCTCATGTAGAATTCCGCTTCCTCGGCATAATCTTCGGGAGCGGTAAGAACCGGAAACCATGACGCCAACTCGTGGTATAAACGGGGAAATTCTTCTTCCATAGTGTAACTCCCTGTGCTTTTTTCTATCGTTATTATCCCGTAAGTTTTACCATAGCTCGCCTTCTCTCCATTCGGCAGAAAGCGAAGAATCGAGGTCCAGAGCCGGAGTATTCGGGAGAAACAGGACCATTACCGTTTCATTGGGTGTGGGAACCGGTCCTTCCGTTGTGCGAATGGAGAGGGGACCTTGCCATACCTGCCAGCCAAGTCGTGCATAAAAGTCAGGCGAACCTGTGCATAGAGCCCCTAAATCGTAGCCGGTAATTTCTCCGGCGATTCTCTTCATAACAGCAGAGGCGAAACCTCTATTACGGTACTTCTCTTCGGTGGCGACTGCTTCTATATATGCGGTTTTTAGAACAGGCAAGTTTGCACTCTGTAACCACCGTGTAATCCATAATGCGTGAGAGACAAGGACGCCGTCATTATATCCCAGAACGTGAGTGGCACCATGGAAAGTAACCATCAACGGTTCTAAATCACGTCCGTAGGCTCGAAAGCACAGTGCAAGTATTTCAGTGTACTCTTGCTTTGACAGGTCTTGACTGCTGATAACTCGTAAATCGGGTATTGATACTGACATAATGGTCTCCTCTCCGAGGTAAAATAATATTAGAGCAGTTGTAGAGATGTTTCAAGTATTCTTCGCTGGTTCACGGTAACAATTTAGCCAGATGGTATCTGTAATATTTCAAGTAGAGTAGCCCCGTATTATATAATGACATTTAATACGTATTACTACCGAAGAGAGGAGAAGAGGAAATGGAAGAGAAAATCGTTTATTTCGAGGCGTCGGGCATAGACAATACCGAGGAGACGCTGCGCCTGGCGGCCGAACGGGCGGAAGCCCGGGGCATCAAAACGATTGTACTCGCCTCGACGCGTGGCGAAACAGCCCGCATGGCTATGGAGCGTTATGAAGGCACCGGTATAAAGATGGTGGTCGTACCCCACCAGTACGGCTTCGGTGAATCACAGCGGTTCCCGCCGGAGCTGATTAAAGAGCTGGAGGAAAAGGGGCACCGCGTCCACTTCGGCACGATGCTATTCCATACCGATAACTTTTACGGCGAGAGAGCTCCCACTATCATGGCTAATGTCTACCGTTCCTTCTGCCAGGGAATGAAAGTATGTGCCGAGATACTGATGATGGCGGCGGATGCCGGCTGTATTCCTATCGGGGAGCAGGTGATTGCCGTGACCGGCACGGGTCGAGGCGCCGATACCTCGGTGGTGGCAATCGCTTCGACCTCGACCAAATTCAGTGATTTTCACATAACCGAAATTATCTGCAAGCCGTTCCAGACCAGGAATTTCACACCGCCTCCTCCGGGCCAGGGAAGTCCGCCTCCTCCTCCACGTAGACAGTAAAACTAATACGAGTATTGCACCTGACTGTATCATGGGCAATAAAACACTGGTTAAAGGGTTACTATGAGCCGCTGGAAATCGGAGGGGACGTTATTTATCTGGATACAACCGATTTCAATGCTATGGACTATGAAGGTTTATATGAGGAAGTTCAGGGGTTTATATATTGAATCCTTATAGCTACGAAAACCACATACCGGACGCAGAGTTACTCCTGAAAAAAGAAACTCCGCGATTCCTGCATTATGAGGTGCAGTTTCAGAGCGCTCTCGATACCGGTTATCCGGAAAACAGCGTTGTCAAGGGTGAGTATTATCAGCCTGAAGTTGGGTATAAGGTTCCGCTGGTTATACTGGTGCACGGAATGGGAGACTATTCCGTTCTCCCGTGTAAATTACTTGCCAGAAGTCTGCTTAAACAGGGTATAGCCTGCTTCATTCCCTACCTGACGATTCACTCCAGGCGTCTTCCTGAAGCGATACGACCCAGTATGCCTTATCTCAGTCCTGACGAGTGGTTCCAGGTTTACCGGTTCTCCGTGGTGGATATCTGCCAGATAGTGGACTGGGCTTCCGGCAGGCAAGAACTGGATGCTGAGCGGGTAGCTGTACTGGGTATCAGCTTCGGCGGCTTCGTCTCGTCTATAGTGATGGGAATAGATAAACGTATCAAGGCCGGTATTTTCATAGTAACCGGCGGCAACTCGAACAAAATGTCCTGGCTGAGCCGTACCAGTCAGTACCGCAAACGTTATCCGCGTACCGAAACCGAGCATATGGAGATTCAGGAGAGTTTTTACCGGTATCTGGAAGAAGTGCATGAAAAAGGCTTTGAAAATGTGACACCGACTAACCAGAGTTTTCTGACAGACCCGCTGACGTTCGGAGTGTATTTAAAGGAAAGGCCTGTCCTGATGATAAACGCTAGGAAGGACAAGTACATACCCCGGGAAACGGTAACGGAATTCTGGAAAGCCTGCGGTGAACCGGAAATCAAATGGATCCCGTCCGGTCATACTACAATCTGGCTGTGGTATCCCGCCATCCGCAGGAGTATCGAGACTTTCTTGCATTCAAGCCTGGGAGTCTCCGGAGATTCCGGTATGAAGTAACGAATCCCACTATTTGAATAATGCCTTCAAATCGATAATTTTGGTAAGTTTTGCGGTTTTCATTCAGGAAATGTTAGCGACCAGGGCGGTTACCGAGTGCGGTTCGAACGTATAGCCCAGGGACTGCCCTTCAGCCGTGAAAGTGCTTTCCCCGGTCGTTACCTCGTTCGGCGTGTCGAAGGTATTTTCTGACTTAATATCGGGTCCGTTTACGGTGAGTGCCCGGACTTTTCCGCCGAAGCCGCCTGTTGCTAGCCGGACAGCCGTTTCCAGGGCTTCTGTCTGGCTCCGGTTGACAGCATACAGGACGAGCTGTTTTCGTGATTCGTCCAGCGTAGCCGAGACATCCAGAGTCCGGATACCTTTGTGTTCACCGCCGGTGAATGTATCTCCCTGCCACCATACGTCGAGCGCCGTCTGCCCGCAGGTGGAGCTGTACAGCTCGAAAGGATAAAAAATCGTCTGCAGTACCGCATTATCACGGCTGGTAAATATCGGCGCAATCACGTTTACGATTTGCGCGATATTCGCCATTCTTACCGAGCGGGCGTGGCGGATAAAGGCGTTAAAGTGCATTGCAACGACCAGGGCATCTTCCAGGTTGTATATTTCTTCAAGCTTGTTTTGCGACGGTATGCCACCCTGTCTCGGGTGGGTGCGGTACCATACATTCCACTCATCTACGGCTATGGGAATAATTTTCCCGATTTTTCTCTGCAGGCATAAGGTGCGGACCAGCCCTTCGTAAGAACTGAGACGTTCCTCCAGCAGCTCGGAAGTTGCCATGTAGGCGTAAAAATCATTATCGGGGTTACACACGTACCAGTGCAGCGCCATGTAATCGATAAGCTCTCCCGCCTGGTCAATGAGCAGCCGGGCGCGTTCGGCGATTTCTCCTCCCCACAGTGATACGGCGGAGGCAATCAGCCTGATTTCCGGGTCCACCCGTTTCATAACTTTACCGAACTCGGTAAAGGCGCGGGCGTACTCCTGCGGAGTTTTGTAGCCTATCTGCCAGGGCCCGTCTACCTCGTTCCCGATGCTCCAGTACTTTACCCGGTGGGGTTTTGCAAAGCCGTGTTTTTTACGAAGCTTCACCAGGGCGGATTCCTGAGTGCCGTTGCAGTACTCAACCCAGTCGCGGGCTTCCCTCATATCGCCGTCGCCGCAGTTGACCACCAGGTACGGTTCCGAGTCCAGCTTGCGGCAGAAGCCGATAAACTCATTGGTGCCGAAACGGTTGGTTTCGAGAGCATTCCAGGCGAGGTCGGTGCGTGCCGGGCGTTCCGCGGGCGGACCTACCCCGTCCATCCAGCGGTAGCCCGAGGCGAAATTTCCGCCGGGGTAGCGTATGACCGGCAGGCGCAGGCGTTTCAGGTACTCCAGCACATCGGTACGCAGCCCGTTCTCATCGGCGAGGGTTGAACCGGGGTCGTAAACACCACCGTAGATGCACCTTCCGAGGTGTTCGGCGAACCCGCCGAAGATTTTAGGGTCGATATCGCTTAAAACCCGCTCGGGGTCGATTCTAATCTCGTTCATAAAATATCCGTGAATGAAAGCATAACACCGCAGTGCATATTCGTCAAAAGGTTTAATCGAAAATCTTGCCCGGGTTGAGGATGTTATCCGGGTCGAAGGACTGCTTTATCTTCTTCATTAGTTCAAGGAGGTGCTTATCCACCTGAATCGGCAGGTACGGTTTCTTGTCCAGGCCTATGCCGTGCTCTCCGGAGATGGCGCCTCCCAGCGAGACTCCGGCGGTGTAAATATCCTCCAGTATAAGCGGTAGCTTTGAGTCCCATTCCTCCCCGGTTATATCCTTGCATAGGGGGTGGAGGTGAACGTTGCCGTCGCCGGCGTGACCGTAGACTATGATAGGGACTCCGTGTTTTGCCGATATTTCCTTGACTTTCCTGACGAAGACCGGTATTTCACGGCGCGGGACAACGGCGTCTATCAACTCCATGGGGGCGTACCTTTTCATGGCGTGATAGAACTTCTCCCTGGCATCGAGGAGCCGTCTCTTCGCCCTCTCGCTGCCGGGCACCAGGGCTTCGGCAGCCCCGTGACGCCGGCATATCTCCTCGACTTCCGCAAAGTAAGCGTGGATTTCATCTTCGGAATCGCCGTCCATTATCAGCATCAGGAATGCATCGTAGTGAGGGTAGGGTATTTCCCTTTCGAGGTAATCTTCGACAATCTCGATTATGCTTCTCTCCATGAACTCTAGACCCGTGGGAATCATTTTGAGCCTGAGAATTTCCGGGACGGTGTCGATGGCGTCCTGGAGGCTGGTAAAGGGGGCGAACAGCACCTCTCTTTTCGCCGGTCTGGTGGTGAGTTTGAGTATTACTTTAGTTATTACAGCCAGTGTACCCTCGGAGCCGGCGATGAGCTGGGTAAGGTCGTAGCCGGTGGAACTTTTTACGTATTCGCCACCCGTTTTTATGGTTTCGCCGTTGGCGAGCACGGCTTCCAGTCCCAGAATGTTGTGCCTGGTTACTCCGTATCTGACGGCGTTCATGCCGCCGGCGTTCGTCGCCACGTTCCCGCCGATAGTGGCGGTCATTTCGCCCGGGTAAAGGGGATAGTAAAGACCCTGCCTCTCAACCTCGCTGCACAGGTCGGCGAGGCTGACGCCCGGCTCGGCGACGGCGGTAAAATTTCCACGGTCTATCTCGATAATCCGGTTCATTCGTTCCAGTGAGATGAGAATTCCGCCGTAAACGGGTATGCAACCACCGCTAAGTCCTGTCCCTGCTCCCCTGGGAGTGGCCGGGATTTTGTGCTCGCCGGCTAAAGTCATTATCTTTGCCACGGAGGCGGAGTCTTCCGGCTTTACCACTACCTCGGGGAAGCGACTCTCGGCGTGGGGTGATTCGTCGCGGGTATAGTCAACCATGCTGTCTATGTCCGTGATAATGTTGCCCTTGCCGACAATGGCTTTCAGTTCTTCGATAACCCGGCGGTTCACCTTTCCGTATTGATTACTCATCCTGCATCCAATAATATCATAGTATCACGGTTCAAGGTTGCCCCTAGCCTGCTCGAACTCGCGTTTCATTCTTTCGGCTTCGGCGGTGAGTTCCTCCTGCTCCCGGGCAAGCGATTCGATGGCGTTTGTCAGGCTGTGGTATTCCTTCACCGTTGCCGCGGCTTTTTCACTATCACGGTACTGCTCCGGGTTTGCCAGGAGGGCTTCGACTTCACCCAGACGCTCTTTGAGCCTTGATATTTCGGTCTCGACTTCTTGGAGTCGCTTCCTGACAGGAGCGGTTTCACGGTAGTACCTGTTCCTCATTTCGCCCTCGATGAGTTTGCGCTGGCGTCGCTTACCCTTCCCCGGAGAGTGAGTTGCGGCAGCAGGTCTTTCAGTTGTATGCTGCGTTTCCGGGCTTTCTTTGAGTGAAGACTCCTTCCAGTACATGTAGCTGTCGTAGTCGCCCTGAAAGACCGTTACCCTGCCGTCCCTAATATCGATAATCTTGTTGGCAATCTGCCTGATGAGTGTCTGGTCGTGGGTGATAAAGCACAGCGTCCCGCGATAAGCTTCGAGGGCATCGGTAAGTATCTCCCTGGAGGGGATATCGAGGTGGTTGGTCGGCTCGTCCATGAGCAGGAAATTCACCGGCTGAGTCAGTATCCTGGCTATCGCCAGCCGGCTCTTCTCCCCGCCGGACAGGACCGATACCT
>Ga0315543_1000509_pt1 | contig 47441 bp, 45 predicted proteins | sample SalMarSW160210MG_2_FD_203098 | JGI IMG/M metagenome (GOLD analysis project Ga0315543, IMG submission 203098) | Salt marsh sediment microbial communities from the Plum Island Ecosystem LTER, Massachusetts, United States - Salt Marsh Sediment SW1601-210 ...
ACGCCGGGATTCATCGTGAACCGCCTGGCAGTCCCTTTCATGCTTAACGCTATCGGCTTGCTGGAGAGCGGAGTAGCCTCCAGAGAAGATATTGACACTGCGATAAAACTAGGTCTCAACCACCCGATGGGTCCTCTTGAGCTTGCCGACCTTATCGGTAATGATATCATCCTCGATATGGCAGACGGCATCTATGCGACCCTGCACGAGCACCGCTACATCGCACCCAACCTGCTCAGAAGAATGGTCGCTGCCGGCTGGCTGGGACAGAAAACGAAAAAAGGATTCTACGATTACAACAAGTAATTATAAGAGATAAAGCTACTAAAAAGGAGATGAATATGGCAGAAGCGGTAATTGTAAGCGGGGCAAGGACGGCAATCGGTAATTTCGGCGGCTCGCTGCAGGATGTCCCGGCGGTTAAACTGGGCAGCATAGTCATCAAAGGAGCCCTTAAAAAAGCAGGTCTGAAACCGAAGGTAAAACCGGAGGTACTGGACTGCGCACCCGAAGCGCTCAAGGACGAAGGTGTAATCGAACTGGAGAAGAAATATGCCGACTGGGAGGACTCCCTTAAAGAAGTAGCCGTAGACGAAGTGATTATGGGCAATGTCATCCAGGGAGGACAGGGACAGAATGTCGCCCGCCAGGCTTCTATATATGCAGGAATCCCCAAGGAGATAAACGCATTTACGGTGAATAAAGTCTGTGCATCCGGCATGAAGGCGGTCGCCCTGGCAGCCCAGTCGATAAAGGCTGGCGATGCCGAGGTTATCGTTGCCGGCGGTATGGAAAACATGAGCGCCGTCCCCTACTACCTGCCGAAAGCCAGGTGGGGAGCCAGAATGTTCAACGCCGAAATGGTCGACGGTATGGTACACGACGGACTGTGGGAAATATTCTATGACTACCATATGGGAATCACCTCTGAAAATATCGCCGTTAAATACGGCATCACCCGGGAAGAACAGGACCGGTTCTCTCTGGAAAGCAACAACCGTGCCCTGGCAGCAACGAAATCCGGTGTACTAAAGGAAGAGATAATACCGGTCGAAGTCACGGTCAGGCGTGAAACCCAGATGTTCGATGCCGATGAGCATCCCAGGGAGACCTCCATGGAGGCTCTCGGCAAGCTCCGTCCGGCATTCAGACCCGACGGCGCTATTACCGCGGGAAATGCCTCGGCAATAACCGACGCCGCAGCCGCACTATTGGTAATGTCAGCCGATAAAGCAAAAGAACTCGGTCTGACACCGATGGCAACAATCAAGTCTTACGCCTCCGGCGGGGTCGACCCCGCCTACATGGGGCTCGGTGTTGTACCGGCAACCAAAAAGGCATTCAAACTCGCCGGACTCACTCTCGACGATATGGATTATATAGAGCTCAATGAAGCCTTCGCCTCGCAGTCGCTGGGTGTCATCAAAGAACTGGGTTTCGACATGAACAAGACCAATCTGCTCGGTGGTGGGATTTCTCTCGGGCACCCGATTGGCTGCACCGGAGCCAGGATTCTGGTCACCCTTATCCATGAGATGGTGCGGAAGGACCATAAATACGGACTGGCGACCCTCTGTATCGGCGGCGGCCAGGGCATGGCTATGATTGTAGAGAGATAGATTGCTCACTTTCAATAATATTTCATTAAAGGGGACACCTGCTGTAAAAAAGTATGTGTCCCCTATATTATCGTTCTCGATTTGATGGCACCTATCTACCTCACCCCTAACCCTTCAGGGTGAACCTGCAGGATGAACCCCTCTCCAGCCAGAACCATTGTATAGGTATGAATAATTTTCCTGGCTGGAGAGGGGAGTTAATAGATAGAGAGGGGGCGGAGCCCCCTCTCTATAATACTTTCCCCCTCTTACGCATTCGGATTTTTCACTATAAAACAAGGTGCTGCGTGAGAGGGGGATTAAGGGGGTGAGTAAAAATATTACTAAAGCAGATACTTAACGCCACTTTCCATGTATTTTGATATAACACTTAAAATTGGTATAATCGATTCATACAACACTAACGCTATTTTCCTGCAGGGAGAAAATATATGGCGCACATCGATATTATAGGTCACCAGCTTGCCGACTCACTGAAAAAACACAATGCCGATTATATTGAAGTCCACCTCGAAGAGAGCCAGTCCAGTCAAATCACCTACCGTGGAAAGAAGCTTGAATCCGTTAACAAGAGCAGCGCCGTCGGAGGTAATGTCAGGGCGATGGTCAAAGGCGGCTGGGGCTTCGTCAGTTTCAATAGCCTCAGCAACCTGCCTAAAAGAGTGGAAACGGCGGTAAAACAGGCACGATTCGTCAGCGGCGGAGGAAGTCAACTGGCAGAGGTAGAGCCGTCAGTCGATACGGTACTCATCGGGACCGATAACAACCCGGTATTGCTACCACTGGCTGACAAAAAGGAACTTCTGGATAGATATAACGAGATTATCTGGGTTACCCCGGGAATTCAGACATCTACCATCAACTACGGCGACGGACATAAGAAATCGATATTTTTCAGTTCGGCAGGCAGCTACATAGAGCAGGAAAGGGCGGATGTTACCCTCCGTCTTACGGCTGTCGCCACGGACGGCAATGATGTCCAGCAGGTAGGCTTGAGTCTGGGCAGTCGTGGCGATATCAGAGCAATCCAGGATATAGATGATAAGGTGGAGGAAATGTCGAGACAGGCGGTGGAAATACTGTCCGCCCCGCAGGTTAAAGGCGATAAATATACCGTTGTGCTGGACCCCGTCCTTGCCGGTGTTTTCGTCCACGAAGCTTTCGGGCACCTCTCGGAAGCCGACTTCGTTTACGAAAACGAGCAGATGAGAGAGCTTATGACACTTGGTAAAGAGTTCGGCGGACCCGGCCTTAATATAGTCGATTCGGCATCGCTTCCGGGACTACGGGGAAGCTACAAGTACGATGACGAAGGTGTGCTTGCCACCAAGACTTACCTCATAAAAGAAGGCAGACTGGTAGGCAGGCTTCACTCCAGAGAGACCGCCGCCAAAATGAATGAGCAGCCTACGGGCAACGCCAGAGCCATTAATTACCGCTATCCGCCTATCGTACGCATGACCAACACCTATATCGAGCCGGGCACAACCTCTTTTGAAGAAATGATAAGCGATATCAAAGAAGGCGTGTATGCTAAAAACTGGTATGGCGGAACTACCAGCATGGAGATGTTTACCTTCTCCGCCGGCGAAGCCTATATGATTCGCGACGGGAAAATCGCCGAGACACTCAGGCCTGTAGTACTGACCGGAAACGTGTTCGAAACTCTCAAGAACATAGACGCAATCGGAAATGACCTGGATATGAACCAGGGCGGCGGCTGCGGAAAGGGAGGCCAGATGCCGCTTCCCGTTTCCAACGGAAGCCCGCATATTAGGATTCAGAACTGTCTGGTGGGAGGAAAATAAGTGGAAAAAATCCTTGCTGAAGCCCGGAAAGTAGCCGAGGAAGCAGAGGTATTCTATTTATCTTCGGAGGATACACCTGTCCAGTTCGAAGCTAACCGGCTGAAGTACGTCCAGAGCAAGCAGACCACGAATGTAGCCCTGCGCATTATTAAGGACGGCAGGCTCGGTTACGCAACAGTTACGGACAAAAAGGAGGTACGGAACCTGGTTGACGCCGCCGTCGAAACGGCACAGTTCGGCATGAACGCCGAGTTTGAGTTTCCTTCCTCTACTTCCTATCCGGTAATCGAGACTTACGACCCCGCAGTAGAAAAAGTATCCACTGAAGAAATGTCCGGACTCGGTGAAAAAATGATAGCCACGATAAGAAATGGTAATCCTGACCTCCAGTGTGAAGCGGGGCTTAGTAAAAGCACGGTAGCGGTAAATATCATTAATTCACGCGGCGGGCAGGCGGACTATAAGCTCAGTGTTTTCAGCATGGCTGTGGAAGGCGCCCTTATACGCGGCACCGATATGCTGTTCGTGGGAGAGCACCAGAGCTCCTCACACCCGATAACGGACACCGAATCTCTAACGGCAGTTGTGTTACGCCAGCTCGAGCTGGCAAAATACCAGGCACCGGTACGGACGGGCTTGATGCCGGTGATTTTCACTCCGTACGGAATAGCCAGCGCTTTGATTCAGCCGCTGATGGTCGGTTTCAACGGCAAGATAGTCCTGGAAGGGTCTTCGCCGCTGGGCAATAAGCTGGGACAAACGGTTTTCGATAAAAGGCTGACTGTCCGTGATGACCCCACTATTGACTACCGACCGGCAAGCAGGCCCTTTGATGACGAAGGAGTCCCCAGCCAGCGCACTACCCTGATTGAAAACGGTGTTGCGACCGGCTTCCTGTACGACCTGCAAACAGCCGCCCTTGCCGGTAAGAAAAGCACCGGCAGCGGAGGGAGACACGGCGGACTACCGTCACCCTCATCAAGCGCGTTTGTCATATCTCCGGGAGATGTCACTTTCGATGATATGGTTGCCGATATCAGGGAAGGACTGGTTGTAGAGCAGCTCATGGGCGCCGGACAGGGAAATATACTCGGCGGCGATTTCAGCGGCAACGTCCTTTTAGGATATAAGGTGGAAAATGGTAAAATAGTGGGTAGGGTCAAGAATACCATGGTATCGGGGAACATTTACCAGTTGCTTAAACAGATTACCGCCATCGGAAGCGAGACAAGATGGGTAGGCGGCTTCCTGCAGACTCCGCCGCTCTATCTATCCGGCATATCGGTAGCTAGCAAATAACATAGCTATAACTATTGTAGCTATGGTTAAGAAAAGAAAAAGAACTTTAACTATATATTTGAAAAATGGTTAAAATCGAATGCATTCTGTGTGGGGGAACTCTGAAAATACCTATACTTAGTGATACGGGCAAGTATGAGGGAGCTAGCGTCTGTAAAAAATGTGGGTCGTTAATACGTATTAAGTTGGTAAATGGCAAAGTACAAAAATATGATATTAAAGAGAATAAATCAAAGCAAAAAGACCGGCAGTATAACATAAACATGCAGGGTAGCGATGATGACAAGAGGAATTTGGAGTCGCTACTCAACGGTGAAAGACCGAAGCAGATAGAGCAGGAACCAGAAGAGCGGGAAGGCAATACACAATAGGGGAGTATAAGAGGGGCGAAACCCCTCTTATACAAATCTTCCCCTTCCCCTTATCGAAGGGGAAGGGGATACAGGGGATGGGGTTACCTTAAAAAGCGTAAATAACTTCAATTGAAGGCATAACGATATGAATAATAACCTAGTAAAAATAACTGCCCGTCCGAAACTTAAATCTCCCAATCTCATAGCCGCCTGGCCAGGCATCGGGCATGTCTCGATGCTGGTAGCCAACTACCTCGAAAAGGAGCTCGAATTCAAGAAGCTGGGAGAGATAAACGCTTCCCATTTCTTCGACCCCATCGGTATAGCGGTCAGAGGCAATGTGGTCGAAGCGCCGCAGTTTCCCCGGAGCACTTTTTCTTACTGGAAAAACAAGGGCGGAGGCAGCGATATAATACTGTTTACCGGTGAGGACCAGCCGTCTTCTAACTCATACGAACTTGCTAACTGCGTACTAGACGTAGGCTTGAAATTCCAGGCAAAAAGAGTATACACCTGCGCCGCCGCAATCACCCGCATCCATCACACGGAACAGCCCAGAGTATGGGGAGTAGCCACCGTCCCTCAATTGATGGATGAACTGAAAAAGTACGACCTGGTACAACGGGGCAACCTCCAGATTGCCGGACTGAACGGACTGCTGCTGGGCGTAGCCAAAGAGCGGAATATAGAAGGTATATGCCTGCTGGGCGAGGTCCCGATGTATACCACCAGAATTCAGAACCCGATGGCTGCCCTGGCTATACTGGGTGTATTACCGGAGATGCTGGGCATCAAGATAGATACCACCGAGATATCGCAGCTTGCCAGCGAAACATCCAGTAAGATGAAGCAGCTTGCCGCCGAAGCCATGGAGGAATACATAGACCTTTTTACCGAGCCTATCTGGGAACAGGGAGAAGACCCCAACAGGCCTTTCTGGGAACAGGAAGAAGACGACGACGAAGAGGAAGAAAATTAGCGGTATGGACCCGATAATGCCCTTGTCAGTCGAAGAAGCTGTTGCAGAGCTTAAAAATACCGGAGAAACGCTTAATAACTCCACTCTGTCTTCTCTATCGAACCTGACTCCGGAAGAGCTCGACCTCTTTAAAAATATGTGGGAAACTATCGATTCGAAACGGCGCCGGCAGATAATCAATCGCCTGGTAGAACTGGTTGAAGACAATCTGGAGTTTAATTTCGATAGCATTTTCAAATACTGTCTGAAAGACGAGGACGAAGAAGTCCGCTGTCAGGCTATCGAGGGTCTCTGGGAAAATGAAGAAGCCTCGCTCATCGATACTCTTATAAATCTACTGGAGCAGGATATCTCTGAAAACGTCCAGGCAGCGGCAGCCACTGCGCTCGGTAAATTCGCCGTCCTTGCCGAGTGTAACAAACTACGGTCCGACCATATATCGAAGATACAGGAAGCCTTTCTGGCAGCCATCGATGACAGGAGCAAACCCTTGGAAGTCAGCCGCCGGGTCCTCGAATCAGCCGCCCCAATAAGTCTTCCCAGGGTGAAAGCGGCTATCGAAGAAGCGTATCAGGACAGTAATCCGAGACTTAAAATCAGTTCCATATACGCCATGGGGAAAAGCTGCGACTCTTCATGGCTTAATATCCTGCTGAATGAGACGTCCAGCAATGACCCGGAAATACGCTACGAAGCAGCCGGGGCATGCGGTGAGCTTGAAGAAGAAGCGGCGGTACCCCGGCTTATAAGACTGGTTAACGACCAGGACGTGGATGTCCGGATGGCAGCCATACAGGCACTGGGGAAAATTGGCAACACTCAGGCTAAAGAGTGCCTCAAGCAATGCCTTGAAAGTACCAGTGAAGCGGTCCGGCAAGCGGCAGAGGAAGCGCTTCATATGATAGCGACAGAGGAAGACCCGCTCTCTTTCAGAATGTGAAAACCAGGTTATTTTCAAGTGATTATATACAACAAGGTAATATTACGTGAAAAAAGACCGGATGACGCCTGGGACGACTATGCCTGGGAAACAGACCCGGAACTATCGCGGCTCGATGCCGCTCCCGTACTATCAATCCCGTATCCCCAGTACCTGGAGGACTACACCAACGAGATTTACAGCTATTTCAAGTCGGGTGAACGTTTTGCCATAGATACGCTGGACGGCAGGCACATCGGTAATTGCTCGTATTACAATTTCGATGAGTTCCGGGGAAATACCGAGCTGGGTATAATGATAGGCGACCGCGATTACTGGAGTAGCGGTTACGGTACCGAGGCCGTCACTGCTCTGGTAAACTATATCTTCAATCAGACCAAACTCAAAAGAATCTACCTTAAGACTCTGGACTGGAACAGCAGGGCAAAGAAGTGTTTCACCAAATGCGGTTTCAGGCAGTACGGAGAAGTCAGCAGGGACGGTTATAACTTCTTACTTATGGAAATCCACCGTGACCGGTGGGAGAAACAGAAATCCGGCAAACGGGAAACACTCTAAGCAGAATTTTTATACCGGTAGTAATCCAGAGCATTTTTCAAAGCACGGGCACCGCGCTCTATCGACGGGAAGGCGGGAACGCCTTTCTCCTGGAATAATCTGGTGGCTTCTCTCGCCCCCTGCATCTCTTCCGGAGTGGAGAAGGCAACTACAGCCATTACCGGCTTCGATGATTGTTCTTTAATTTCACCCATCGTATCGATGTCTATTCTGGGCGTTTCAGTCATTCCCCAGCGGGCACCGGTCAGTAATACCAGGTTATCGATATTCTCATCTCTATCGAATATTTCCATTATCTGCTTTATCTTGCTGCGGCTCTGACTGCCGGTGTCTATGGGATTGCGATAGCCTCCGCCTATAAGCGTAAGAAATGTCGCTAATTCTTCATAAGACTCAGGTTCGAGAAGAGGTAGATGAAGTCCCTCCTCGGCAAAGGTATCAGCAATAGCCACCGATTGCCCTCCCGACCCGCCGGCAATACCCACCCTGTTACCGCGGACCGGAGGCAGATAGAGCAAGGCTTTCAGGGTGTCGATAAGCTCCTCAAGACTGTAGACACTCACCGCTCCGCACTGCTTTATCGCTGCGTCCCACACCGCCTGCGATACCGCCAGGGAGCCCGTATGAGAGGCGATAGCCCGTTCACCTTCCTCCGTTCGCCCCCCTTTCCATACCACCACCGGTTTCTGAGCGGACACCTCTTTTAACACCCTGAGAAACCGCCTGCCGTCCTTCACTCCCTCCAGGTACATACCTATAACCTTGACCTCAGGGTCATGGCAGAAATACTCCAGGTAGTCCGGTGAATCGAGGACTATCCCGTTGCCGAAGCTGACCGCTTTACAGATATCCACTCCCTGCAAATGTGCCTGCTGACCGAGTGTGGTCGTGTGGGTACCGCTCTGGGAGATAAGCCCCACCGGGGCTACGTATCCGGAGTATTCCCATACTATCTGCCCCAGGCTAATCTTAGGATTGTATATCCCCATGCAGTTAGGACCGATGAGATGGAAGTTCGCCTTTTCAGCCATCTCGGTCAGCTGTCGTTCCAGTTCTATTCCTTCCCCGGTACCAGTCTCGGAAAAACCGGCGGTGAAGTAATGAGCGGCAGCAACGTCCCTCTTAATGCAGTCTTCCAGCACCTTCAGGGCTGCACTCCTGGGAGCCGACATTATAACCAGGTCTATGGACTCCGGCACATCAAGGAGGCTGGTATAGTTCTTGATACCGGCTGACTCTATATCCTTAATCGTTTCCGGGTTAATCTGAACGGAGTAAAGTCTTCCGCTGAATTTACGTTGGTCGCGGAGCCACAGAGCGTGGGGATTACCCCCTACGACGACAAGGCATTCGGGTGTGAAAGCCCTGTCGAGTTTAGCAAAATCTACCTTCAATTCACTCTCTCCCGTACTCCGGATTTATACAGGAAAGTCTACTTTCATACGGTTGGCTGTGTCAAGAGGGCTGATGACGGACAAAAGAAAGCGAAGTGGGAATAAATCTAAAACCTAGCGTTGCCGTACGCGAAAAGAATCGTCAGATATGACAGGCTCAAGCGCCAGCTTGTCCATCTCAACCTGCACTTCTATCGGATAATCACCGGTAAAACAGGCAAGGCAGAAAATATCCTTCGGCAGGTCGACCGACTTGATTAAACCTTCGATACTCAGATACCCCAGCGAGTCGGCTCCGATAAATTCCGCTATTTCCGGCACGGACTTCTGAGCGGCGATTAACTCCGACCGCGTAGCCATATCCACCCCGAGGAAACAGGGGTACCGTATCGGTGGTGCGCAGATACGCATATGCACTTCTCTGGCACCGGCTTTTTTAAGCATCTTTATCACGTGAGGAGTGGTTGTACCTCGGACGATGCTGTCATCAACCAGCACAATCCTTTTTCCTTCAAGTATCGGCTGCAATGGGTTAAACTTCAGCTTAACGCCGAGGTCTCTGATTCGCTGGTCCGGCTGGATAAAGGTACGCCCGACATACCGGTTCTTGACCAGCCCTTCAGCCAGCGGGATGCCGGACCTGTGCGAGTAACCCACGCCGGCAGCGGTTGCCGAATCAGGCACTCCCATAACCAGGTCAGCCTCCACGGGGTATTCCTCCGCCAGCCTGGCCCCCATAGCCATCCGCGCCTGGTAAAGTAGCCTGCCATGAATGGTACTATCCGGACGGGCAAAGTAAATATACTCGAAGATACATAGAGCGCTTTTACCGGAACCCTGAGGGTATTCCTTTACACCATCCGAATCAATAGCTATTATTTCTCCGGGTTCGACTTCCCTGACAAATTCCGCCCCGATATGGTTGAGAGCACAGTTCTCGGAAGCTATAACGAACCCTTCTCCGTTCATTTTCCCCAGGCAGAGAGGGCGTACACCGAGCGGGTCACGAACCCCGAACAAACGGTCTCTGGTTAAGATGGTCATACTGTAGGCGCCCTGAAGCCGGAGCATCGCGTGTTTTATCTTATCTACCCAGTCTTCGCCGGGAGAAGACAATATCAGATTGGCTATGACTTCAGTATTCGTGGAAGTACTGAAAATGTAACCCTGGTCGATAAGCGACTGCTGCAGGTTCTTGGCATTGACGATATTTCCGTTATGGGCAACGGCGATAGTGTTCGCATCCTCGCCTACGATGATAGGCTGGCAATTGTATATCTTACTTGAACCGAGGTTGGAATAACGGGTGTGGCCGATGGCTATATTGCCGGTCAGTCGACTCAGAGAGTCTTCATCGAAGACCTGAGACACAAGCCCCATATCGGCATGAATCCGGAATTCTTTGCCGTCGGAGGTAGCGATACCGGCACTTTCCTGTCCACGATGTTGAAGCGAAAATATAGTAAAAAAGGTAAGTCGAGCTACATCCTCACCGGGAGCATATATACCTGCAACAGCACAGCATTCATGTAAATCTGCGTGCAAATCTGCCCCTCTTCACTCCTCGACTAACCTTTATCCATAATAATTATAGCCCCATTCACAGACGTGGGTCAATTTGTGCATATTGTGTTCGCCGTGTTATATGAGATGATATTTACACTCTCCCCCTTAATCCCCCTCTCACGCAATACCCATTTTTACATATAGATATTCGTAGCGTGAGAGGGGGAGAGTATTTTTAGAGAGGGGGCGAAGCCCCCTCTCTTTTTTACTCCCCTCTCCAACCATGAGAGCTTCTCACCACATATCAATGGCACTGGTTGGAGAGGGGTTCATCCTGAAGGTTCACCCTGAAGGGCAAGGGGTGAGGCTAATAACTAATCAAGAATAATGCAGTATTCAAACCAAAATTAAGCTGAGCTCCATGATTCCAACCAGTCGAATACTATACCCATCGCCGTATCATTCCGCCGCAATTTGTGACCGGCGCCGGGAATTACGATTATCTCTCTAGGCTCTCCCGCTTTATCATAGAGTCTGTAAGCGTGGCTGATATCCACCGTCTCGTCCGCATCGCCATGTACAAGCAGCAGGGGCCTGGGAGCAATCCCCGATACGTAATCAATCGGGCTGACCTTCCTGAAATTTTCTGCCCATTCTTCAACCGACCCGGGGAAGTCTTTATCTCTGAAAACGCCTATACTGCGGAACCGTTCGATTATAGAGGTCGGGTCTACAAACCCGAATTCAGCCGGGCAGGCACAGGCGATAACAGCCGATACGCGCTTGTCGGCTGACGCCACGCATACCGAAACAGCCGCGCCTCCGCTGAAACCCAGCAGCGCCAGACGAGCCCTGTCCACCTCCGTACAACCATATAAATAATCTATTACCACTTTGAGGTCTCTCGTCCAGCCGTACAATTCCAGGTTCCCGCCGCTGTTACCGGTCCCCCTGAAATTGAATATAAATACGGCGAATCCCCGTTTACAAATCTTTTCTGCCAGTAACGGATAACCGCCGTCTCCTGGGTCGGGTGAATTCCCCGAGGGAATTCCGTGACAGATACAGACGGTTGGATACGGCGTCCGCTTATTGCCTGGCAGGTATAACCTCCCGGTAATATCGATATTATCAACCCGTACTACTACTTCTCTGTTTATCATATTATGTCAACTTCAGAAGTACAAAAAATTCTCTGTTTCCGGATGAGCCAAGAATCGGAGAGGCTATCAGTCCGCGCAGTCTAAAGCCATTATTAACCGACCAGGCGATAAACCTGCCCAGTACCCTGGCATGAACTTCCGGCTGTTTTATCACCCCTCCTCTACCCACTTCTCTCCTCCTCGCTTCGAACTGGGGTTTAATGAGCACCAGCAGGCTGCCGTCTTCTTTCATGTTTTCAACCACCGATGGTATTATTTTCTCGACCGAGATAAATGAAACGTCTATTGTAGCCATATCGACTTTCCCGGGTAAATCCACGGGATAACGGGCGTTTACCCTTTCCATGACAATAACACGCGAGTCCCGCCTGAGACGGTAATCAAGCTGGCCGTAGCCTACATCTATTGCGTATACCCGTTCGGCGCCCCTTTTCAGGAGACAATCGGTAAAGCCGCCCGTCGACGCTCCGATATCAGCCACCACCAGAGAAGATGCATCAATCTGAAACCTATCGAGAGCATAATCGAGCTTGATTCCGCCGCGACCTACGAAAGGAGGCGGTTCGGTTACCGTGATTATCGCTTTTTCGTCTACCGGCGTTCCGGCTTTTACCACCGCTTTCCCGTCCACCAGCACCTCGCCGGCCATAATCAGTGCCTGGGCTTTAGCCCAGCTCTCCGCCAGTCCTCTCTCCACCAGCAGACTATCTATTCGTCTCTTTGCCAATTACAGGTCTCCGCAGCTATTCATAAACCGGTCCGTATCGCACGTCCAGAGCCGGGCCCGTCCCGGTATAAATATATTTCTGCACGACTTCTTCATTAAGCTCCACGCCGAGCCCGGGTTTGGTAGGCGGTATGATATACCCTTCTTCCCACTGAATCGGCTCTTTTAGAATTTCGGCATAGAAACCTCCCCATGTCTCTATGCTCTCCTGAATCAGGAAATTGGGGCTGCAGGTGTCTATCTGTATATTGGCCACAGCCTCTATAGGGCCTGCATACAGGTGCGGGGCTATCTGGGCATAGTAGGCTTCCGCCATGCCGGCTATTTTCTTTGCCTCCAGAATACCGCCGACACGCCCCAGGGGAAACTGGAGAATCTGGGCAGCCTGCTTCTCCAGCAGCTCCCTGAACTCGTATTTGGTCGACAGCCTTTCGCCGGTGGCGATGGGAATGCTGGTATGACGGGCTACCCTTGCCATTTCGTCCCTGTTCTCCGGTGGTACCGGCTCTTCAAACCACAACGGGTCGTATTTCTCGAGTCTTTTAGCCAGCCTTATAGCGCTGGAGGTTGTCATTTCCCCGTGTGTCCCTATCAGTAAATCGCACCTATCGCCGACCGCTTCACGTACCGCTCTGGTAACGGCTTCGCCGTTTTCCAGCGTCCTGATGGAAAGCTGGTACGGGGAATTCACCGTAATGGGTGTTACCGGGTCGAACTTCAACGCCGTGAAGCCCATCTTCACGTACTCCGCCGCCCTTTCCGCCGCCACTTCCGCGTTTCCCTGGGCATTACGCTTTTCCGGAGGAGCGTCCGGAGCGGGGTTTATATAGGTATAGCTCCTTAGTTTCTCGTGGTATTTCCCGCCGAGCAGGTTGTAGATAGGCTGGTCCAGGGCTTTACCTATTATGTCCCAGCAGGCTATTTCCAGACCGCTGATTATCCCCAGCTTGGTCGTATCGGGATGCTGGTCGTAGCCACTGGCGTAGATATTCCGCCACATCGTCTCTATATTGAACGGGTTGGTACCGATTACGAAGCGCTCGGCAACCGATTGTATCAACTGCACGGTTACCTGGGGGTTAAACGGGACATCATATGCCTCGCCGATGCCTTCTATCCCGTTGTCCGTAATAAGTTTCACGAATACCCAGTTTCTTCCTCCGGGACCGTGAGGGTCTACCACGTACGTTTTCATATCTACTATCTTCATATTTTGCCTCCGATAACCTATTACGGTCATTATAGCTTTTCGGACTCAAGAGTAAAACCCCGAAGTAAATCTTCAAACAGTTATACAGGCAAAAAGATTGTATTATTCGGTTTTGGCTGGTATATGTACTCACCCCCTTTGTCCCCCTCTCACTCAATACCATGATTTAGTATAGAATAACTATTTTGAGTGAGAGGGGGAGAGATTTATGAGAGGGGGCTTCGCCCCCTCTCTCCTTAACTCCCCTTTCCTGCCAGGAAAGCCTCTCAGCCAATACCGGTGGTTCTGGCAGGAAAGGGGTTCATCCTGAGTCCGCCTATGGCGGATGAAGGGATACAGGGGATAGGTAATAATAAACTTCCCACGACCTTACGGTCGGGGTATTAACCTGTTACAGACTTTGTATGCCCTGCACTTTTAGATACCATACCGGCGAAAGCCGGTATCCAGAATACGTGGTATAGCATTTTCGAAAAGTTGCAGGGAAAATTTCATCCCTCGACCTTATGGTCGGGGTATTGCGTTTGAATAATAAACAACCAAATGCTAAAAGAACCTGAAAGAATATCCAAATTGAATCTACCTCTTACATGAAGTATAATCATACTCAGGATATGAACTCGTTAACCTCTCTACACCGAATCAGTAATACGTTGTTAAAAGTAAATTGCACGAACTCAGCATTACCGAAAATATACTATCGATTACCCTGGAGAAAGCCGAGGAGGCTAAAGCCAGCCGGGTTTCCAGAATAAACCTGGTCGTCGGCGAGCTTTCAGGCGTCGTTGACGAGTGCGTGGACTTCTATTTCACCTTTATCAGTAAAGATACCATCGCTGCCGGAGCTGTCCTTTCCATCCAACACCCGCCGACTCAGTTACGCTGCCGCAAGTGCAATACCGTCTATTCACCCGACGGGCAGGACTGGACCTGTCCCGACTGCCATGAGCAAAACTCGGAAATAGTCTCCGGACGCGACCTGTATATAGAAAGCATAGAGGTAGAATAATGGCAATAAAAGTATTAACGATTCAAGAAGATATCCTGGGCGCTAACGACGAGAAAGCGAAGGAAAACGAAGATTTCCTGAACAAGAGCGGTATCCTGATGGTCAATATAATGTCTTCACCGGGCGCCGGCAAGACCAGCCTTATCCTCCACACAATCGAGAACCTCAAGGACAAAGCCCGTATCGGCGTAATCGAGGGTGACGTCGCCTCGACCATCGATGCCGAGAAGGTAAGCGAGCAGTCCATCCCGGTACTCCAGATAAACACCGCCGGTGGCTGCCATCTCGACGCCTATATGATAGAGAAGGCGCTCAAAAATATGCCATTAGACGATATCAATCTGCTAATTATAGAGAATGTCGGCAACCTCATCTGCCCGGCTGAGTTTGCCCTCGGCGAGCAGATAAAGGTAATGTTACTGAGTCTGCCCGAGGGGCATGACAAGCCCCTAAAATACCCCTTGATGTTTACGGAAGCGGACGTGGTGCTGATCAACAAGGTAGACCTTGCCCCTCTTCTGGACTTCGATACCGATTCTTTTATCAAGGCGGTAAAAGGGCTGAATCCGGACGTAAAGATATTCCAGGTATCCTGCAAGACCGGAGAGGGGATGGAAGACTGGTATTCCTGGCTGGAGAGTCAGTTTAAAAGCCGCCTGAGTTCATAGCCCGGCGGCTTTTAGTTTCTACTAAACATACTGCTCAAGTTTGTTTTTTACACTTTCATTCCCAGAAGCATCTTGACTCGCATTTTCAGCATGTCCCAGGCACTCAGCTTCTGCGACATTATTTTCATAAAAGTAGCGTCTTTATCTTTAAACGGTATAAGTTGTTCCTCTTTCGGTATCAACTGGGTTGCGCCCGATTCACAGGTAACCACGCAATTACCGCAGCCTATGCAGCGGTCGATATCGACGATAGCCACGCCATCGACCATTACCCGCGCCTCCATCTGGCATCTCCCTATACATACCTCGCAACCGGTGCATAACTCGGGGTCGACTGTAACATAGTAATTAGAGGCATAAAGGTCGGCAGGTCGGGGAGTCTTTTTTGCTGCGGTGAGCGGCCCACAGCAATCACCGCAGCAACAGCAGATATTTTCCGGTCTTAATGAATTTTCCGGCTGGAGTATAAATCCGGCTTCCCGGGCTCTATCAAGCACTTCAAAGACTTCTTCCTTTGTTATTTCACGCCCAGCACCCATCTCGATGTACTGCCTGGCGTGGTCGGGCCCTACTTGCAAACAGGTCTCACGGATGTCGGAGTACTTGCAGCTCTGACCGCGCAGGTCTTTCATCTGACGACATATACAGTTCGCTACCGAGAAGGGGCCCGGAGAGTTTTCAACAAGATTTCTAACATCATCGTAGGTACTGATTTTGTTTTTCTCGGGCAGGGGAACGCTCTTTTCAACCGGGATGGTACGAAGCTGAGAAACCATCCGCTTGCTGCCTCTTTCAGTCCGCCTGGCGAAACTCTCCTCGTGATACTTATCGAGGTCTTCGATAAAGTCCTCCGTCAGCCGGTTTACCTGAAAATCTATCATCCCGCCTGCGGAAACCCCAACATTCTTATACCGTCTTTCCCCGAAGGCTTCGCTATGTACCACGATGGTACCCTTATGAACCATATTATCCAGTTTTTCCCTTAATTCATCGACGGACATCTCTATCCCGCTCTTCCTGATACGCTTATATATGTACTTTACGGGTTCCCATTTCATCGTGGAAAGCAAGATGGCGATTTTTGCTTCTTCCGGAGTGAGCAGGTGTTTCAGCAGAAGTATATCCGCCCCCGATTCCGAAGCCTGAAAGCCTGAGGGCCCTCCGTCAAGGTGCTTCTGTAAATCGCGGTAAACCTTATCTTCGGCGTCCATCTCAACCTCCTCATTCAGGGTTGCTAAATCTTAACGTCCGTAAGGGTGATTGTCAAACGTATTTGTTTTTACTGTCTCTTCTCTCATCTGGACTTTAACAACGACCTCACCCCCTTAATCCCCCTCTCACGCAGCACCTTATCATGCTATGCAAATATTATCTTGCGTGAGAGGGGGAGAGATATATGAGAGGGGGCGGAGCCCCCTCTCTCCCTAACTCCCCTTTCCTGCAAGGAAAGACTCTCAGCCAATACCGGTGGTTCCGGCAGGAAAGGGAATACAGGGGATAGGTAACAAATAAACTTCCCACGACCTTACGGTCAGGGTATTAACCTGTTACAGACTTTTTCTGCCCTGCACTTTTAGATACCATACCGGCGAAAGCCTGTATCCAGAATACGTGGTATAGCATTTTCGAAAAGTTGCAGGGAAAACTTCATCCCTCGACCTTACGGTCGGGGTATTGCGTTTGAACAAAATAAACAACCAAATGCAGAAAGAACGCCGATTTCAGCAGATTGACATATCAGGTCACCCGTGCCAGAATTATCTGGCAGGAGCGTATAACAAACGCATACCTTACATCCAGATTAGGAAGGTTTTATATCCACTGATGAACATATTTATTTCCGGTTCACTTGCATATGATAGGATTATGAACTTTCCCGGGCATTTCTCCGAGCATATCCTGCCGGAGAAGATACACGTCCTTAATGTCAGCTTTACCGTCAGCGGTCTTATAGAGAAATTCGGCGGGACCGCCGGTAATATTGCCTACGGACTCTCCCTTTTAGACGAAAAACCGGTCATTCTCTCAACTATCGGCAGAGACTACCACCAGTACTTTGCATGGCTTGAAGAAAACGGTATTCCCCGGGACGGTATAAATATAATCGAAGATGAACTGACAGCCTGCGCTTATATAACGACAGACCAGGCGGATAACCAGATTACCGGGTTTAATCCCGGCGCCATGAAAGTATGCTCCACCTACAATTTTGACAGAATCAGTCCTGAAGACAGTATCGCTATCGTTTCACCTGGAAATCTCGAAGACATGAACGGCTACAGCACGATATATAAGGCAAACGGAATAGACTACATTTTCGACCCCGGACAGTCGATAACCGGATGGAACGCTTCCGACCTCATCCGGTGTATAGAAGGCTCCCGGATTCTAATATCGAACGACTACGAACTGGAACTGATTATGGATAAAACCGGACTGGACAAAGAGGGGCTGCTCCGGTATACCGGCACAATCATCACCACTCTGGGAGAACTGGGCTCCTGCGTCTACATGCCGGATTCTATAATAGAAATTCCCGCCGTCAAACCGAAGAAAGCGGTAGACCCCACAGGTGCCGGTGACGCCTATAGAGCCGGACTAATCAAAGGACTGGTACAGAAGCTGGATATACGGCGCTGCGCGTTAATGGGCAGCGTGTGCGCGTCTTTCGCCGTGGAAGATTACGGAACACAGGAATATACCTTCACTCTGGAAGAGTTTGAAGAGAGACTCAGACGAGCAGGTTAGCCCTGTCACAACGCTAAGGAGTTGGGCAGCCTGGTATCAACCCCTTACCGGCTATCTCAAGCAGTCTTTCTTTTCCTGAATCCGACAAGCCGTAGCTGTCTATCTCTCTGTCCAGGACTTCCTGTTCGCCATAGCCTCCAACATATCCGTTAATACGCGCCGCGGCTGTAGATGATACGAAGTCCTTGAACGATGGGTATATGGCTTTGAAATCCTTCATAAGCTCCGGTTTACCCTGAAGGTAATACTTCTGATGATAGTCCTCAGCCGGATAAAAGGCTGAGAATGGTACGATCTCGGTGGCGACGGTACCCTCATCGCGGAGTATTTCTCTTTCGTAGGACTTTACAGCCAGCTCTTTTTGTACCTCGTTATGATAAAAGATAATCGAGTGGTACTGCCTTGAATAGAGCGAATTCACTGCGGTGTTGGCCCGCCAGAAAACATCAAGCAACTCCTCGTATGATATCTTCGCCGGGTCGAAATCTATCTGGACTGTTTCGCTATGGTCACCAATATCACTGTAGGTAGGGGTATCCTTCAGCCCTCCTGCGTACCCTACACGGGTACGGATTACACCGTCTATGCTCCCGAAACGGGAGTCCGGGCCCCAGAATCAGCCGAGGGCAAAGGTAGCCGTTTCTATATTTTCTGGTATAGGGGCATCGATCTGCGGTATACTTCCTTCCACAACCTCACTACTCCCCCTTTCAGTTTCCTTCGAGTTATTACAGCCGCTAAGAGGAATTAATAACGAAAACGCAACCAACAACAAAGACAAAACAACTCTAATCAATGTTCTCCTCCGGCGTATAATTGCTCCACATTAATCATATATTTCATACCGGTTTTTGTATGTGACTTTGGTCATGCGGTAGTTTCCGTGGACAAGAGATTTTCTTCTTTTGAGAATAAACTGCACACCATGTGGAGACAGAATATACTTTTCTAACGGTTTTTCTTTGATTTATACTTACCTAAGCTATATACTCATTGATAATAGTTCGCCCCGGGTAAAAATTGCTTCAGGAGGTCAGGATTGGCCGTTTCTAAAGTGCGGACGTATTACAAAGCAGTCCGGCGCGTATCCGCAACAGTCTCAAACACCGATAAAGAGCTATCTGAGATACTCGATATAATCGTCCGGAATGTCGCCAGACCGATGACGGCAGCCGCCTCGCTTCTGCTTCTTGATTCCGACCGGAAGAAACTGATACATGTTTCCTCGTGGGGGCTGCCGAAGTCCTATATACTCAAGGGCGTACTCGACCCTGAATTAAGTCTCAAAGAGGTTATCACCGGAGAGCCGGTTATCGTTAGCGATGCAACCCGGGACGTGCGTGTCCAGTACCCCGAGTTCACGGAAAAAGCCGGCATCAGGTCGATGCTTGCCGTGCCGATTATCATAGATGAACAGCCTGCCGGCAGTATCAGAGTCTATACCAAACAACCCGTCGAATTCACGAACCAGGATATAAGCTTCGTAATCACCATGGCTAATCTTACCGCCATTGCCATAAACGATAGTATGCTCCATGAAATGACTCTTCAGGTACAGGAAGGCACTTATAAACCGAAAACGGATACTTCACCGTTAAGATATGCCCGTACCGTATCTTTTTCCCATCCCAGCGAGCAGGAATTCGCCCGGATACTGGATTTCTACAACATAGAGTGGGTATATGAACCCCACTCTTTCCCGCTATCATGGGAAAAAGACAGGATTACGGAGATGTTTACCCCGGACTTCTATCTGCCGGGGCTTGATTTATATATCGAGTTGACAACCATGAGGCAGAGCCTTGTTACGGTAAAAAACCGCAAGTTAAGGCGCCTTCAAGAGCTGTACCCGGAGGTTAAAATAGCCCTGCTCTATAAGAAGGACTATGACCGTCTACTGGCTAAATTCGGCTACGGTCCACTGGCTGAAAGCAGAGGGCGGGGTGTTGCCAAAGTACTCTATTCCAGTGCCGAGATTCAAAACAGGGTAAACGAACTGGCAAAACAACTATCCGATGATTATTCCGGCCGTCACCCGGTGATGATAGGCGTGCTGCGCGGCGTATTCTGCTTCATGGCAGACCTGATACGGCAGATTACTATTCCGGTCAGCGTGGACTTTATGACCATATCACGCTATGGTGTTAAGGCAGACTCTATAACAAACATTATCAAAGATATAGATATAGATGTTCTCGGTAAACCGGTCATACTGGTGGAGGATATCGTTGATACAGGGCTGACGCTAAACTTTGTAATCAGGCACCTCGAGTCTAAGGGAGTATCAGATTTATCAATATGCGCTTTATTCGATAAACACACCCGTCGTATTGTCGATGTTCCGTTACAATACGTGGGTTTTGAAATACCAGATGAGTTTATTATTGGCTACGGACTCGATTATGAAGAAGAATACAGAAATCTGCCTTTTGTCGGCATACTGAGTCATAAAGAGAAGCGAAGTAAGAAAAATCGGTAGAATCTCTGGAAAAGCAAAGCTCCAAGTAGCCTTTGCAAACCTCACTTCCTGTTTCGGTCGCTTTCTTTCGGTTTCCCTACTTGTCCGCTTCCTCCACTCTCTGTAAAAACTACTCCGGTTACTTGGAGCAAAACTATTCTCTCACCTTTCAATACCAGCGTCAAGGACTGGTGTAGCACCTGTTAGAAAGTGGCGGTCGTTTTTCATGAATTATACGTTGATTTTTCTTTTACTATCTCTCTGTTTTAATGATTTTCATATACTCCATGTGTGGAATTATCCGGCTCTTTTATTTTTTTAATAACTTTTTTCTCCGGGGTTAAAAATTCCATATAAGCGGTATCAGTAATGTCGCCAGACCCCAGAATATCAGGTTCAGAGGGACCCCGATTCGGGTAAAATCCGTAAAACGGTAGCCTCCCGCCGAATATACCATGGTATTGGTCTGGTAGCCTATCGGCGTGGCAAAACTGGTAGACGCCGCGAAAGCTATTGCCACCAGAAACGGCCTGGGATTCACACCCATCAGGGCTGCCAGGCTGAAAGCAATCGGTGCCATTATTGCAGCAGCCGCATTATTGGACATCGCCTCCGTAAGAACCGCAACGACTATATATATCACCGCCAGAACAGCAACCGGACCGTAGGCGATAAGTGGACGCAAAACACTATCTGCCAGCAGAGGAACAATCCCGTTCTGTTCGATTGCCAGTCCCAGCGGGATTATTCCACCGAGCAGGAATATTATTTTCCAGTCTATGGCATTATAGGCTTCTTCAACGGTAATGCAGCGTGTAAGCACCATGCCTGCAGCCCCGATCATGGCGGCAACCATAATCGGGACCACATTGGTCACCGCCAGCACAACAACAGCAATTATCACGAGTAACGCCGCCGTCGTCTTTTCCCTGCGAACACTGAGCTCGGTAAGTTCATTGGTTACAATAATATTCGGAGAATTCTTTAATCTCGCTATATCATCCTTTTGTCCATGAACAAGAAGTGTATCTCCGCTCTCCAGCTTTATATCGGCAAGCCTTTCTTTAAACGATTTACCGCGCCTCTGTATTGCCAGGACCGGATGCCCGTAACTGCGGAAAAAGTTCGAGCCCTGTATTGTCTGCCCTATCAGGTTTGAGTTGGGTGGTATAAGCGCTTCAACAAGCCTTACTTCGTGGGATTGTTCTTCATATACAGACCTTATATTCTTAAACATCTCAAGGTCGTATTTATTCTCTATCTCGATAATCTCATCAATGTTACCATTGACTATCAGTAGGTCTCCCGGTCTGATTTTGGTCCTTTTAGGCCGGGCTACCGCTTTCCCTTCACGCATCAGATTGGAAAGCTCGATTTTGGTCTCGGGAGTAATTTTGCTCTCTTCCCAGGTACCGCCTATTAACGTGGAATTGCCCAGCACCTGGAGCTCCGCCTGATAATCCGCCAGCAGATATTTATCTACCTGGTCAACTTCCCCTTTACGCTTGGGCAACAGCCAGCGACTGGTTATCAAAAGGTAGCCGGTGCCGACAACAACCAGTACCAGTCCGAGCGGTAAAAATTCAAAAAATCGAAAAGAGTCCATCCCTTTGCTGATACCGATTCCATTGACCAGCATGTTGGTTGAAGTGCCGATTATAGTGCAGACGCCGCCGAACTGGCTGGCAAAAGACAGCGGTATCAAAACCCTTGAGGATGAAATTTTTCGTTTGGCGGTCAATGTAATAACCACCGGAATAAGAATAGCGACGGTTGCCGTATTCACCATAAAAGCGGAAAGCGCCGCAGTAATAACACAAAGCACCAGTATCAGGCGTAATTCGCCTTTCCCCGCAAGCCGGTCAATCCGTTGCGCAATCCATTGCACAAGACCCGTACGGACGAGCCCCATGCTGACAACGAACATTGCCCCTATGGTCAGCGTAGCCTGATTGGCAAAACCGTAAAGTCCTTCCTCCGGTGAAATCAAACCCAGCACCAGGAGAACCGCAAGAGCGCACATGGCTATCAGGTCGACTCTAAATTTACCGAAAACAAAGAAGCCTACCGCCAGGACAAGTACCGCTACAGTTAATATGAGAGCAATCTGTTCCAAAATAATGCCGTATTCACTAACTGTTAGACTGATTTTGTGTAATTATAATTACGTCTTGATATAACAGTCAATCGACCCATTTTATGATATTATTCGGTTTTTGTTGAATGAAGTACTCACCCCCTTAATCCCCCTCTCACGCAGTACCTTGTTTTGCCATGTAAACATTCGTATGCGTGAAAGGGGGAGAGTATTTTAGATAGGGGGCTTCGCCCCCTATCTTTTTAACTCCCCTCTCCAACCATTATAGATTCTCACTCCATTTCAATGGTTCTGGTTGGAGAGGGGTTCATCCTGAAGGTTCACCCTGAAGGGTTCATCCTGAAGGGTTCATCCTGAGTCCGCCTATGGCGGATGAAGGGTAAGGGGTGAAGTCAAAGTTAACAACCAGATAAAAACAAATCCAATTCTATCTATGACCAATGTAAATATTATAATTCCCTGTCCAGCCGTCTTTACAAAATAGTAGCACGGATTGTAGCATTTATCAGGTAGTCGAGCAATATATGTCTGATGACAAAGTGAAGGAACTCGAAGAGCAACTTGAACAGGCAAAGAAAGCCGAATCCGGAGAAAAATAAAGATACCTGGCGTTGACTTCACGCATCCAGCAAATTAGAATGGCTGGTGAGTCAGGTCAATTTTACTTATCATCATAACCGATTATGATTATAGCGAATTGTTATTTGGAGGAAATAATTGATGGATAGTGTGGGAACGGAGAAAACCCCGGAAGAAAAAAGAGAAGAAAGGTTTGAAAAATGGCTTGCCCCACCCGGAATCGAATTCGATAGTCCCGAAGCCGAGAGGTTATACTATGAAAGACTTAAAAGATTAACCGATGCCTATAGACTGAGAGAGCCGGACAGGGTGCCTGTCTCATTACCGATAAGTAATTACCCTGCCTATTACGCCGGAGTCAACCTTAAAACCATTATGTACGATTACGACGAGCTGCGCAGAGTCTGGAAGAAGTACCTCGATGATTTCGAAATGGATACATATACCCCTCCTTCCATGGTCCCTCCCGGCAAAGTATATGACCTGCTTGACTATAGAGGCTATCATTTTCCGGGTCGTGGCCTGCCCGACAATGCTCCCGGATACCAGTTTGTCGAAGATGAATATATGATGGCTAACGAGTACGACAAGTTAATCAAGAATCCATCCGATTTCTGGATGAGAACCTACATGCCGCGCATATTCGGGCTTTTCGAGCCTCTAAAGAGTCTGCAATCCCTGACGGATATATGGGAAATACCGGCTATGTACTTTATGCCATTTATCAGTCCTGACCTCCAGAACACGCTAAGGTCGATAATAGATATCGGAGAAGAGCTTGGTAAATGGATACAGGTGGTTGGCCAGTGCAACCTCGAAGCCATGAAAGCGGGAGTACCTTCCGGTTTTAGTGGCAGCCTGGCAAAGGCTCCTTTTGATATGATAGGTGACACTTTAAGAGGTACCCGCGGTATAATGCTGGATTTACACCGCCAGCCGGATAAACTCCTCGAAGCTATCGAAGTGATAACAGACCTGTCAATCGATTCTACCATCTCGACAATGAACGCCTCCGGTGGAGTTCTGGTAATTTTTGTATTACACAAAGGAGCTGATGGTTTCTTATCGAATGCACAATTCGACAAGTTCTACTGGCCTTCCCTGCGGAGATTCATACTGGCCCTGATAGATGAGGGTATAGTGCCGGTGCTTTTCGCCGAGGGTAGTTACAATGACCGTATAGAGAGATGCAATGAGTTTCCTAAAGGAGCCGTTAGCTGGATGTTCGATAGAACTGATATGGCTACCGCGAAAAAGGTGCTCGGCGACAAATGCTCCATCTCCGGGAACGTCTCCACATCGCTGCTGACAACCGGCACGCCCGAAGAAGTAAAGGAATACTGCCGCAAACTGATAGAAGTCTGCGCTCCAGGCGGCGGCTATATACTTGCCGGAGGAGCCACTATCGATACGGGAGAGCCGGAGAACCTCCGCGCCATGATGGAAGCCTCCAAGGAATACGGCGTCTATAAATAACAAGCGGAAAAATTAAGTTTCAATACTCAGGTATATGAAGCAGTTATTTTCTATGTAAAAGGCCGGGATGGAAAAAACCACCCCGGCTACTGCAACTGTAGACTGCAAGCTATCGTCTCTCCCTCTCAGATTATTATCAACTCGATATTAAATAAAACAGGACACAAGCCATTGTCAGAGAACAGTAATCTATATCAAAAGTCAGTAAAAGATGCCCTTGAAATACTGAACACAAACGATAAGGGGCTTTCCAGGGAAGACGCGCAAAAGAGACTGAGACGGTACGGGAAAAATCATCTTATAATCTCGGTCAAGACGCCGGGCTGGCTGAGATTCTTACTTCAGTTTAAAGATGTCCTCGTTATCGTGCTTTGCGTCGCCGGCGCCATTTCTCTAGCTATCGGCAACGTTCGGGATGGAGCAATCATGTTCGCCATCGTCCTGATAAACGCCGTCATAGGTTTTTTCCAGGAACACAAGGCAGAACGCATCATGGACTCCCTGAAGAGACTTATCGTATCTTCGGCTAAAGTATACAGAGACGGCGAACTGGTCGAGGTGCCCCAGGACACGCTGGTACCCGGCGATATTATATATATCGACGAAGGCGATAAAATCCCTGCGGATATCCGCATCATCGAAGCGTTTAACCTGAGGACCAACGATTTCTCGCTCACCGGAGAGTCGATGCCTCAGGAAAAACACAGTAAAACAATCAAAAAGAAGTCCTCTCTGGCCGACCGCGATAATATGGCTTATCTGGGTACTATAGTGGCTTCAGGAAACGCAAAAGGCGTGGTTATGGCAACGGGAATGAACACGGAACTGGGAGAAATAGCCACCCTTACGCAGGAAGAAAAGAAAGCCAAATCCCCTTTACAGATAGAAATCCAGTCCATCGCCACCAGAATCACGGTCTTTGCCCTGATTATCGGCGTAGCTTTGTATTTCGTCACGATGTGGCAGGGACTTGGTATCAATATCGCCTTAATCTATGCTCTGGGTATTGCGGTTGCCATTGTCCCGCAGGCACTTCCCATGCAGATAACCGTGGCTCTTTCAAACGGGGTCGCTCGTCTGGCTAAAAAGAAGGCAGTTATAAAAAAATTGAATTCTGTGGAGACTCTGGGCTCGACGAATGTCATCTGTACGGATAAAACAGGTACGCTTACAAAGAATGAAATGACCGTTCAATACATCTGGTTCGATGGGAAACAATACGAGATAACCGGGGCAGGTTACGAACCTGAAGGAGGAATACTCGACTCAAAAGGTAAAAAACTGAAGCAGAAAGATATAGACGAGCTGGAAATCATACTAGATACCGCCACCATGGCATCCAATGCAATAATTCACTCGCCGGATAAAGACCGCGCAGAATGGTACCCGATAGGAGACCCGACCGAGGCTGCCCTTATTACAGTGTCCACAAAACTCGGGACGCACTCTCAAAAAGAGGATGAGGAAAACCCGGAAATACAGGAATTCCCTTTCGATTCAGAGCGTAAACGCATGAGTTCCGTGCGGCAGTTCAGTGAAAAACATGTACTCTGCATGAAAGGGGCAATAGGTTCCGTCCTTTCGGTCAGCAAATTCCTGTATAAAAACGGCAAGGAGATAAAACTCACCAAAAAGCATATCGATATGCTGAACAATATAAACGTCGAATATTCACAGAAAGCGATGCGTGTCCTGGCATTCGGCTACCGGGAACTGGAAGACGAAAAGCATGATTACGATATGGAGGAAGTCGAAAAGCATATCACATTCCTGGGTCTGATGGCGCTGTACGACCCTCCCAAGGAAGGAGTGAAAGAAGCCATAGGCAGTGCCCACAAAGCACACATCAGGACTTATATAATGACCGGCGACCATACTATCACGGCACAGGCGATAGGACTGGAGATCAACCTTACACGCAAAGACAAGGAAGCGGTCGTAATGACCGGAGAGGAACTGGACGATATAAGCGATAAAAATCTCACCAGAATTATGCGGGATAACGAGTCGCTCATATTTTCAAGAGTTTCACCGGAGGATAAACTCAGAATCGTAAAAACTCTGAAAAACATGGGCGAGGTAGTAGCGGTCACCGGCGACGGTGTAAACGATGCTCCAGCTCTAAAAAGCTCTCACATAGGCGTGGCGATGGGGAGTATCGGAACGGATGTTGCCAAAGAAGCCTCCGAGCTTGTCCTCCTGGACGATAGCTTCACAACCCTCGTATACGCGATACGCGAAGGAAGAACGATTTTCAATAACCTAAAGAAAACAATAATAGCTTCCTACACAAGCAATATGGCGGAGCTTGCCATTGTCCTCCTCGGTCTCATCGGAGTGTCCGTGTTCGGCTGGCCGCTGCCGATACTGGTGATTCAATTGCTGGCTATCGACTTACTCGCGGAAATAATACCGCTTACGGCGCTGGCTTTTGACCCTAGCTCAAAAGATATAATGACCTCGCCGCCCCGAAGACAGGACGAGCATATACTCAACAAATACACGATGCTTGAGGTCGTTTTCCTGGGAGCTCTTATGGGAGGTCTCGCCTTCCTGAACTACTGGTGGTTCATGGAGCGAACTGGGGTAGAGCTGACGTTGACCCACGATTTATATCAGAGGGCTACCACGATAACCTATACGACTATCGCCTTCTGCCAGTTCATTAACATCTTATCGCGAAGATACAACTTCGATTCATTATTCAACAGAAATTTCTGGACCAATAAAACCCTGCTCTGGTCTATCGTGCTTTCAATAGGGCTGATTCTAACCGTCACATACACTCCGTTTATCAACCGGTTAGCATCATTCGCCCCGCTGACAATCGGCGACTGGATGTATATCTTTATTGCTATGGTTATATTCCTGTCGGCCCACGAAGCCATAAAGACCTTTAAACGGCTGAGAATATAAACACACAAGAATTATCGACACCATTCTTATGACATATCATTTGTTTCGCTACAAAGTTACGTATTTCTATGAAAGCTGCCGGTTTGTTTTCATTTTCAGTCTAATGTATTACGCCGAGGTTATTGTAATAAACAAATAATTGATGTAGTATCAAGGATATTCAAATTCGGAGGCGGTTAAATGAGTGATAAGAAATACGATTATGTAATTGTGGGCTCGGGAGCCGGAGGAGCTACTCTGGCTAAGGAATTATCTGCGAAGGGTAAATCCGTTGTTGTTCTTGAAAAAGGTGTAAAGGAAGAAAAGCTCGGTAGTTTTCTGGACTGTTGCAGGTACTTCGACTTAACCGGAATGAAAATGGCAAAAACATCGAAAGAAGGTGTGATACTTTGGCGCTCCATAATGGCAGGAGGTTCTACAAGCGTTTCCTGCGGGAACAGTGTCCGTGCCCTGGAGAAGACATTAGCGGAACTCGGTATAAACCTGGAGGAGGAATTTAAAGAAGCCGAAGAGGAAACCAGTACTGTGCCATATGACATCAGACGTTTATCATCCGGCTCTAAGAAAATCCTTGAAGCAGCTACCGAGCTGGGATATACATTTGAAGCAATGCCGAAATTCATTGACCCTAAAAAGTGCAGACTGTGCGGTAAATGCGCATACGGGTGCCAAAACGATGCAAAATGGACAGCTGTAAGATATCTCGATGATGCCGTGAATAACGGCGCGGACGTTTCGTATAATAGTGAAGTTGTAAATATCATCATTGAAAACGGTACCGCGAAAGGTGTTAACGTTAAGGGAAAGAATGGACAATCAGCGGTGATGGCAGATACAGTGATACTGTCAGCCGGAGGTTTTGCATCACCTATAATAATGCAGCATTCAGGCATGGATAAAGCTGGACAAAAACTATTCCTGGATATGTTCGTTAACACTTATGGAAACGCGAAAGGACTGGACCAGACCAGGGAGCCAGTGATGGCATTGGTCAGTCATGATTTCTACGAGAGTGATGGTTTTATACTTTCTCCCAGTATTCAGCAATACAGAATGGTTCGATTTCTGGAAGCTGGAATGAAAGGTATATTAATGTCGAAAGATGGCATGCTTGGTCTAATGGCAAAAACTGCTGATGACTCTGTCGGTAAAGTGTATCCTGATGGAACATTTTCAAAGACTATTACTGAAGCAGATAGAAAAAGGTTAAATAAAGGGGCAGAAATATCCAGGGAAATTCTCCTCAAAGCAGGAGCGGATAGTAAGTCTATCTTTAGTACAAAAATTGCCGGGGCTCATCCTGGTGGAACGGCTGCTATAGGTGAGTTAGTCGACACCAACCTGCAAACTGAAGTTAATAACCTGTTTGTGTGCGATGGAAGCGTCTTGCCGACTGCCTCCGGAATGCCTCCGATTCTTACAATAACTGCTCTGGCGAAAAGATTGGCAAAATTCTTAGCCCCATAAAAAGCGAGTAAAAATCCTATACCAGCAGTCTTTAAACAAACAGTCTATATTTTACAGGGGAGGTGAGGACAAAAAACCTCACCTCCCCTTTTCGTAATTCCGGTGTCTGTATAAAAGGTCAGGCTATTTAAGGTCGTAATGCCCCCACATCGGTATCATGCGGGGACGTCCGCCGGTTCGAGGTATAAAGAAATAGCCTCTCTGGCATTCTCTAAGGCTTCTTCCTCTGTATCTCCAGCACTGCAACAGCCAGGTAATTCCGGGCAGTAGGCAGCGTAACTCTTTGTCTCATAATCATACTCAAGCACTATACGAAATTTCACTGTCTTAACCTCTTCATAGAATACTATATCATATTCTACTATAACATCACCTACGCAACTACTCAGTCATAGACTATGTGCATTTCACAAGCACTCTAACATGTTGATTCGAAGCGTGGGCATCGAAGGCTTCCTGAAATCTATCGATTGGATAGACAGGTCCCCGGGAATACCTCAGGTCCAGTCTGGGTAACATATTGACAGCCCTGGGGAACATGTGAGACTGACCGAAAACTCCCTGTATACCGGCTTCTTTGAACCAGATTTTGTGGAGTTCATATTTGAGTAAAGGATTATCCGGATATATTCCAAAAAGGATTATCCTGCCGCACCTCGCCAGCATGTCTATACATGGGGGAATCATCCCGGACATACCGGAGGCTTCTATCACACGGTCGTAACCCCGCTCACCCGTCAGTTTCATGGCTTCTGCCACAACGTCCTGATTTTCAGGGTCTATCACATAATCGGCGCCGAGCTCTAAAGCCAGTTCCCGTTTAAACTCAAGCGGCTCGACAAGGGTGAGTTTCGCAGCACCCCGTAACTTGGCAAGCTGTAATATCGTAAGCCCGCAGCTTCCGCCTCCGATTACCACTACGCTGTCTCCCATATTAAACGGTGCCAGCTCGATTGCCGGCATCGAAGCGCCGATTACCTCGGTGAGGGTCGCCTCTTCCAGCGAAATTGAGTCAGGTATTTTAAAGACCTGCCTCTGGTGGACGACGGCGTATTCCGTCATCAGGGAGTCGATATATCCGTAGCCGGGAGTACTGCAGAAGGTCTCACGACCGTGCCGGCAGTTATAGCAGGACCCGCAGTAGCGGTGCTGGTCGAGGGTTACCCTGTCACCGACCTTCAGTCCCTGGGCGATTGCATCCTTACCGAGCTCCTCGATAACGCCGGAAGCCTGGTAACCTATATGGTACGGTAACGGGAAACGTATTTCACCGGTAACGGCGAACGGGTCCGCTCCGCCTACAGCGCAGAAAGCTATTTTTACCTTGACCTCTTCATGCCCCATCTCTCTGAGAGGTATTTCCCTGAGTATGGCTTTCCCGTATTCTTCAACTACTACTTCTTTCAATTGCCTGACCCTCCTTCTAATTTAGGTTAAGATAATTATACGAAAATATTAAGCAAGATATACTGCTGCCAGCGGTCTATTCCGGCTGTTCCTCACGCAGCCAGTATTCGCCACCCCCACCTTCACGCTCCATTATTTTATGGTCAATCAGACCGCGCCGTAAAGTGGTTGTATCATCTGGAAAGTAGAAAGATAATATTTCTTTAACCTGCTTTTCTTTATATCTTACACCGGGCTTAAAAGCCTTCGACACATGCCTCAGCAGCACCTCAAACTTTTTTCTCTGTGCCGGTAACCCTATGAGGCGCCCCTCAGCATCGCAGAATGTTTTGAGCACCTTGCGGTCGTAGGCATCCATATCCACATCGGCGGTGACGGCCGGCATCGTTTCTCGCGCCAGTAATCGCTGGGACATGGACTCAAGTACTCCGGTCTCCAGATGGTACATATTGTAATAGCTTTCCGGACGGGCGCTTACCAGACCGGCCTTCGATAGCTTGCTCAGGTGGTGGGAGACGGTCGATGGACTCAGGTTCAATATCTCGGCTATCTGCTCGACGGCGTATTCACCTTGCGCTAACAGACCGATTATTTTCAAACGGTTTTCGTCGGCCAGAGCTTTGAAGAATCCCAGTAACTCGGCACTTATATCTTCCATTTCCATATCCCAAGTTTTAATTCGATATATATCGAATTAATTCTACATATATATGGATATTTCGTCAAATGCCGGCTACTACTATGAGGTTTGACGACCTCGTGCCAGAGATATATTATTAGCGACAAGAAAATGAAGGCCGATTAACAAGTATGTGAATACCGATGACAAAAAATCTACGAAAACCGAATGATAATGAATCATACGACTGCGCGAGACTTATATATATCCGGCCCGGACCTCTACAGCTATAGCTTTGCCGCAAGCGAACCGAAAGCCCACATGCTTATTCAGCTTTTGTTCGATTTTCCGGGTAGTATGCTATCGAAAGAGAATGCGTTTGTTGAGGAAGAAGATGGCAAAATAAGGGGACTGATTCTTGCTTATCCTGCCAGTGCCATGAGGATGCAGGCTGTACAATCGATGAAAAGCCTTTAAAATATGTTTATGCTAAGCAGCCCCGTAAACTTTTTCAGTATATTGTTCAGATTGAGTTTTAACAGGTATTTACCGGGTACAGAGGATGATGAGCTTTTCATATCAAATCTTGCCGTTTTTGAGGAATACAGAGGGCAGGGCATAGCTGTGAAACTGCTTGAAAAAGCAGAGGAAGCGGCTGTTGAAAAAGGTTTGAAGAAATTATCGCTTTATGTGGAAACAGATAATGCTCATGCAAAAAGAGTCTACGAGAAATTCGGGTTTAAGGAAGTGAAAAAAGTAATTTTACCACCAATGAACAAACATCGGAATATCTGTCCAGCCATACGTACACGTGGGCAATACCGTTTGTGTTTTCACCTAAGTTTAGTCGATAATATTTTACAGTTATACTTGAGTATATAAAAAGCCGGGTTGTGATATAGTATCATTACGAATTTCAGGAAGGTATAGAAAAGCCGAAAGTCGTACCTGTTTGTGGGGTACAAATAATATCTAAGGAGAATAGAAACATGGCTAAAGGAAAATATGACTACCTTTTCACAACGGAAATTATACACGAGACCACTTATCCCCCATTTAAAAACATGATATTGCATACACTCGATAATAAAGATATCAACTTCCAGATCAGGTTTACGCACGTCAGCGTACCTTTTGATGGGTTGGAACCTCCCCATTCACACGATTTCGACCAGGTTATGTTCTGGGTGCCCTGCACGGACGACCTGACTGCCTATGATGCCGAGACCGAGCTGTATCTGGGTGAGGAAGGTGAAAAACATATCATCGACAAAACCACTGCTTTATACATTCCGGCAGGGTTAATTCATTGTCCTATCAGACACACGAGAGTCGGTACTCCCTTCTTCTTCGTGAATTGCCCGATGACACCCGAGTACTCCTTAATGGTAGATGGGAAGCAAGGAGGTGTTTACGACCTCAAACTCATTCCGCAAGATAAGCCCGAATAAAATACGGTAATATAATACCCGTTAATAAAAGGGGGAAGCGGCGCCGCTTCCCCCTTCCCATTCTGAGGTAAATACTTGTCTGACACTGTACAAATGCGGGGATGTCTGTTCAGTCATGCGTATAGCTATTTGATTCCGTTTGAGTTCATCATTATACCTTGATAAATTACCATATTTTAGTCATTATTAGTAGCATGGTAATATAATATAATTCCTATGTGCTTAAATTTGAATAGGTAATAGAGAAATATCGAGAAGGTTATTTATGAAACTTAAAGCATTTATTTTCGTAGCGTTATCATTCATCGTAATCGTTATGCTTTCAACAGGTTGCGGGAACGGCGGCGATACTACATCAACAATAGATGATGTGATATTCAACGATAGTACACTGGAACGTCTTGTCAGAGAAGCTATCGGTCAGCCGGAAGGGGCAATTACTCCGGAGAAACTTAGAAACCTTACAAGGCTTGATCTCAGTGGATGGATAATCCAGGATATAACCGGTCTGGAATATTGCACGAATCTAATATATCTGGACTTGAGTACCAATGAGATTTTGGATATTTCCGCCCTCGAAGGAATGATTAGGTTGAGAGAGCTGTACCTGAATAGTAACGATATCACCGACATCAGTCCTTTATCCTTGATGGCAGAACTTGATACACTATCCTTAATGAATAATCCCATTTCGGATTTATCTCCACTTGTCGGATGTACCAGCATCACAAAATTCTATCTATTTGATAATCGGGTTTCCGATGTATCCCCCTTATCCGGAATGACTGGAATGACCGAACTTTCCCTCTCAATGAACCAGATAGAGGACGTTTCGTCATTATCATCACTTGGCAACCTGAAACAACTTGGTATGAGATCCAATTCTATAAGTAGTCTTTCCGGGTTTGAAACTATGGTCAACCTGACACATCTAGATACAGCGAAAAATCAAATAACTGATATCTCACCTCTGGTAAACTGTAAAATCCTCATTTATTTGGATTTATCTTCTAATGAGATACGGGACCTGGAATCCTGGACACATTATTTTCCTGCTAAAGGTCAGTCACTTACAATCATTATCAGAGATAATCCCCTGAGTGAAATATCCTTGTCTGAATATATACCGGCGATGCAGGATAATGGACTAACCGTTGAATATCAGTCACTGGCTGAAAAATTAAAATAATGCTACATGAATAAACATATAGTGTAGATGAATGTATGGAAGAATTGGGAATCAACGGGATGTCTGTCCAGTCATGCGTATAAATTTACACTACCGTTTTCTTCTTCGGTTTAGTAAAGACTAAATTTTCAAATATTGAGATGCTTTTTTATATGAAAATGAGTTTCAATACCCGAGTTTGTATTCTCAAAGAGAAATTTATTGTACAATAGCTGTACAATGACCATACGAATATCGTTGGAGGTATTTATGGCAGCAGACTACAATAAAAGGCAGTCGGATTGGGCTAAGAAAGAGCAAGCGAGAGAAGATGAGGAACGTAAAGGGGAGGTCAAGGTCGGAGAAGCATCTGGCAAGGCAACCGGAGATATCAGGAAATCCGATGAAGTGAAAATAAGGATTGATGATGTCGAGACGCTCAGGTTTAAGCCTTCTTTCGATTTAAAAAAGGGCGATCCTATAAAAATAACCGTTAAAGCAGACTCGACCATGAGAGGCCAGGAGGAGCAAAGGTGGGGACGCGAAAGGAATGTCCAGGCTGGAGAGGCACTTGGCAAGACAACCGGAGATATCAGGAAATCCGATGAAGTGAAAGTAAGGATTGATAATGTCGAGACGCTCAGGTTTAAATCCTCTGCGGACCTGAAGAAGGGTGATTCCGTAAGAATAATCATCGAAAAGGTGTAGCTTTTCATACAGTCCATTCAGTCCACTGCTGGAAACAGGGAAAATATTTGTGAAATAAAGGATTTTCTTTAGCCGATATCCCCCGACTTAATTCAGATGAAGTTAACCTCATCTGAATACATCATAAGAGTAACCACTTACGCATAATAGTACTAACATAGTGAAGCTAGCCTGCAATAGCCGATTTCTGCAAACACCTATATAATTTGAGACTAATTTCATGGTTATCAATTATCAGGAGAAAAAAAGATGACAGACCAAGAAGAACAATCACTCAAAGAGATCAGGAGAGCAGAGAAGCGTACTGCCGAGGAAGCCAAGCACTCAGCCAGAGAACAGGCAAGAAGGAAAGATACTTTAGCCAGAGAACAGGCGATTGAAAATGATCAGAAAGAAAGGGAGACCAAGCAGGCAGAGAAGCGTGCTGCCGAGGAAGCCAAACATTTAGCCAGAGAACAGGCGAGAAGGAAAGATACTTTAGCCAGAGAACAGGCGATTGAAAATGATCAGAAGGCCAGAAAGTTAAAAACGAAAAACCAATAATACCGAGAATCAATATCATATCAGAATTATTCTGAATAACAGAAACAAATAAAAAGGGGGAAGCATTGTTGCTCCCCCCTTTTTGAGTTAAATTATCTATCACGCTACCACTGGACAAACATAGGGATTATTGTCCAGTGATGCTTATAGCTATTTGATACCATTTAGCTTCAAGTTAAACGCTAAGTAAAATTTCGCACTTAAATAAAATCTATTATTTAAATATCTATCAACTCTATAGTGAATTGTAAAAATAGCATTTATTTGTGTACTACTTATGCAGAGGTGGTAGGTTGATCAATCTGTTTTCTAATATTTTCTACCATTTTTTCTAGATTTTCTATTTGTGTATTATCACTTTGCATGTAATGAAGTAAAGGCTTAAGAATAGGTTCAAATGTAATTCCAGCTATATATATCTCATTTTCTAATGAATTATAAGTGCGTTGAAATCTCATTTGTAATCCACTTAAATATTCCGCTTTACCTGGTTCAATAAAAATAGTATTTTGTTTTTGATGTAAATCTAAATTATCTTTGTTGTTAATCTTTTCTATAGTAACTCGCTTAGCTTCAACAATAGCTTGAAGTAAGGACTCTCTATTGGGTAATTTTACTGGAATTGTATTTTCTAACTCTTTGTATATTATATAAGGAGCTTTTATAAAGCCAAATACAAAGGTAGCTACAAATACAAACAATGGAACTGCCCACATAAGAAGATTAGCTGTATCATTCCATTGGGGATTAAAATAAGAAATAACACCTGAAATGCCGGAAACTAACGCAGATACTACTTGATACCATAATAGAGGTTTATTAAAGGCTTTTTTAAACCAAAGATAACAGAATTGCCGTAAATTCATACAGGTATTATATCATTAAAAAATCCTGAAGGGAGAATATAAAACTCTGAAAAAAAGTCAAGGGACTAATATAGGGCAGCAAATATAATATTATAATTATAAAAGTGAATTATTTGGCTTTTGCCCTTCTACTACTTGAATCACTGCTGATTTTATATCTGTGTAATTTAAATCCATTAGTAGATAAGCATCGGCACCAACTTCATTAGCTTCTTGTGTAAATGTGTTATCTAGTGAATATAGAACTACCTTACAAGATGGACAATGGTTTTTTACTCTTAGAGTTAGCAGAAGTCCATCAATTTCCGGTGCTCTTGTATTTGTGATGACGATATCTGGATTGAGTGATTGAATGTTTTCGAATGCTTCATACCCATTATTGGAATAACCAACAACAATGAAGTTGGAATTCATAGTAAACATTTCACGGAGTTCATCGATAAATTCTTTATTATCGCCAATTAGAAAAATAGTGGGATGTTTTAATGCCCATTCCACTTCTGATAGCTTTTTACTAATCGCTAAAGCTTTACTAAAACGTTCAGGATCATCCACCATGTTTACCGCATGGCTTGTACCCTTTATTCCTACTGAATCAGAATAATGACAAGAACATGAGCACAACCCTTCGACTTTTTCACCATTAAGCATTTCATAACGATATCCACTACACATCCAGTGTGTTAATGGTGTGTGTCACCATATTTGTGCTCGAGAACCTAGATTCTTACTCATAGGATTTTACCTTTCTATTCGATATGAATACATGTTTAGTCAGTGGCTGTATTCAGACGCATTAAATATTACTACTTGATAAGAGGCTTAATGGAGAAAATGATGAAATCCGTTTTACAAATTGTTATAATATCTAACTTTCCTCCCATAAAGTAGAAATATAAGATAGTTCAGCATCCACCATAGATGTCAAACCTCGAAACGGAACTGTTGGAGAGATGAGTTTAGCCCTTCTCACATCTAAAACTGACATTTTTGTAGATTTCGGTGAAGGGCATAGTTCAGATAAAGTAATAGACATGAGATGAGTTATGATATCTATTTTATTTTTTTCAAGAGGTTTACTTTTGAAATACAACTTAATGAGATAAGGAATACCATCTATCTCTAAGCCTAGTTCTGGGTTTACGGATATGTCAACGCTGAAATTAGAATAAATCCTGCTCGGAGGTTCGAACCAGGCGGGTGCTTTTCTTCCCCACCACTTTTTATATCCTTTCAATATTATTGGATATGCAGTTATTTTTTTCGGGTCAGTTAATGTTGGAAGTACATCATCAATCAAATCTTTATCTAGGTTATTCTGATGTGCCTCGACAATTGCATCCCTAACCCGTCTATAGAAATCAGTTGCAGGATCATAAGGCTCCCTTCTTTTTATCTGACGTACTTTTGTTGCTTTAGGTCTACCGCTAAGTGAAACAATATCAACAAAATCAGTTAAGGAGATATGAGTCATTATCTAACCTCCTAATATGATATTTATTATTATGTAACATTTTTGCTATAATATGTCAATTAAATCATAATTCCAAATAATAACGTTAAAATAGATTAATTATGGCTAAAAAGAAATATAAGAAAAAAGAAAGCCGATACATTACGCCTGAAATGATGCTGCATTCATTATACGTGGCATTCTTGAAAACTGTAGTGGAAGAAAAAAAGGGGAGGTTAACACCTTCCCCTTTTTACATTAACCAACTTATTTCGCTACCACTGGACAAACATGGGCATGACTACGTGGACGTAGTTGTCGGCGCCGACGGGGCGGATAACGCCGGGGCTGGAGGAGTTGGTTGTTTCGAGGATTACCCGTGATTCACGGAGTACCCCGAGCACATCGATAAGGTACTTGCCGTTAAAGGCAATCTTCGCCTCTTCACCTTCTACGGTAGCATCGATATCGCCGACGTCCTCGCCTATCTCCTCGGAGCGCGCCGATACCGTCAGTTTACCCGGGGTCGTCTCGCCTCCGGGCGTCGCCACCAGGCGGACAATGCCGCTGCCATCGCGGGCGAATATGGAGGCAGTCCTGGTTGCCCTGAGGAATTCGGCGGTTTCAACCGTCACCTGGGTAGTATGGCTCTGGGGAATAAGCTGGTCGTACTTGGGGAAAGTACCCTGGACGAGCTGGGACACAAGCTCAGTGTCTTTCAGGCGGAACAACGCCTGGCTTTTATTGGGGTTAATGGTTATATCTACCGTCTCACCTCCGTCAGCCATTAGCCGGTTCAATTCGGTAAGGGTCCGCGCCGGAATAATAACCTCCGTATTCTCTTTAACAGGCTTGGAGAGAGGCAGTTTGTATACCGCCAGCCTGAAACCGTCAGCAGCCGCCAGTATCAGCATATCGTTATCAAACTGGACATCGACTCCGGTAAGCACCGGGCGGGACTCCTCCGAGGCGGCGGCAAAAGCTACCTGGCTGATTCCCTGGCTGAGAGCCTCTATATCCAGCGTGGTACTGATACCTTCGTCGATTGAAGGTATCGGGGGGAAATCTTTGGCGTCGATTCCGCTGATGCGGGCTTCAAACCTGGCGCATTTGAGTCCCAGTGTTTTTGTCCTGGGAGATAGTTCTACACTCATATTATCGTTGGGCAGCGAGTTCACGAATTCGGTAAGAAGTCGAGCCGGAACGGTTATCGTTCCCTCTTCCTCCACCTTGGCACCAATCCAGTAACTGATAGCCATTTCCAGGTTGGTGGCAACGAGCTTGAGCCGGGACTGCTCCGCAGTCAAAAGGACATTATTGGTGATAGGTAGGGTCGTCCTTGCCGCCACCGCTCTTCCTACTATACCCAGACCATGATTTAAATTTTCCTGAAGACATGTTAGTTTCATGGCTCATCCTCCAAAGTTACTAGTGGTGTGGAGTAGTATATACCAAATCATCGACCTTCTTCAAGAGAGATTGTCAATTTTTCTTACAGTCCCGGTAACGCATTTCCAGTAAATCCATTGCCTTTGCGGCTGCCTTTGCCCGGTGGCTGATACGGTTTTTGGTCTCCGGAGGCAGCTCAGCCATCGTCTTGCCGAACTCAGGAAGGTAAAAGACCGGGTCGTATCCAAAACCCTGTTCTCCCTTAGGTTCCAGTGCAATAATACCCTGGCATTCACCGTGGCAGTACTCAACTGCCCCTTCGGGCTCTGCTAAAGCAATAACACAACGGAAACGGGCGGTACGCTTCTCACCGGGTATGTCTTTCAAGCGTGAAAGCAGGTACTTTATCCTGTCCTCATCGGAGGCATTTTCACCGGCATAACGGGCGGAAAGCCGTCCGGGTTCGCCGTCCAGGGCGTCCACCTCCAGGCCGGAATCATCCGCCAGTGACAGCAGCCGGCTTTCGGCAGCCAGAGTTTTTGCCTTCAAGCCGGCATTCTCCTCCATACTCTCCCCGACTTCATCAACCACAGTCGCTATCCCCTGTTCAGCCATGGTCACCAGCTTAAAAGGGATACCTTCAAGAAGGCTCTTATACTCGCGTACTTTCCCCTGATTATTCGTCGCCAGTAGAAGCTTACAAATCACAATTCAACAGACGGGTTAGCTATTTCCAGGACGCGATAAGGTCATCGATTGGTATAGCCGCCAGAGTCATCGTTTGTAGCGTGCCTCTTGAGCTCAGCTCCAGAGCAATCTTGGTAATGGTAGTATTACCCACCGTCTCCACGATATTGATGAAATCGTACGGTCCAAGAATCGCGTACTGAGTCAGAATCTTGCCACCCATCTCCTCGACTTCCTTGTTCACCTCTTTGATTCTATCCGGGTTGTTCTTGATAGTCTTTCTGCCCTCGTCGGTTAAAGTGGTAAGCATAACATAAACCGCCATTTTTCCGTCTCCTTTTTTAGTGATTTTTATAAGCTAATATAATACTTTTTGAGGTGCCGATGTCAAGAGATAGCAGAGGTCCAACCACAGGCTAATAATCGATTCCCCGTCGCGCTTTTATGCCCTTATCATAAGGGTGCTTTATTTTCAAACATTCTGTAACCATGTCAGCAAGCTGTACCAGCCGTGTATCGGCGCTTCGACCGGTCAGGATAAGTTCCACGTTCTCGGGTCTATCTTTGATTAATTCGACCACGTCATCCACTTCAATCAGCTTCCATGCCGATGCAACATTCACTTCATCCAGTACCAGCACATCATATTCGCCGCTCAGCATAGCCTCACGGGCAAACGCCAGGGCTTGCGCCGCCTGTTCTTTTTCCTCCGGCTTCACATTAGCCGGATTTGTGAAAGTGGTTAAACCGTACCTGGCAATGCGCACACCTGGTATTCCGGACAGGAATTTCCACTCGCTGTAAGGATAGTCGCCCTTCATAAACACGACAGTGCACACCCTCAGTCCCTGTCCCAGAGCCCGTACTATGGTACCGAGAGCGGCGGAAGTTTTGCCTTTACCGTCGCCGGTAAAAATCTGGACAAGACCCTGTCGCATTTCCGATTTTGAATTATCATCTACAGGTCCGGTTACCACGGATACGCTCCTTCAGATACAATTACGTTAGAAAAGGCACACAAACAACGGAAAGTAAGGTAAGTCTAGCAACCAGCCGACGTGGTGTCAAGGCATCACTATACCTCACGTTTATTTGACACCTGTTTTTTAACGACCCTATAATGCTGCCAAATCATCTGAAGGCAGGTATGATATAGAGTACGAAGAATAGTCCGTTTTTCTTCTCAAGCAGGATTAATTATATAAAGTAGATAATGAGTGTAGAAAACAGGACTATTACCGTTTCAAATTCGCTTGGTACCCTTCCCTATCATTATTCTCCAGAACCAGTTCAGCTTTATCTTTTCCACTTCTACATTCGTAAAGCCCGTATCCTGAAACAGGTTTCTTAGTCCCGCCGATGTAGTACTGCCTACATGCGCCCTTTCACCTATTTTACCCGCGAAGTCCACCATCTTCATCAATAAATAATCATCACAGATATCCTGTAGTATAAAGACTCCGTTTTGTTTCAACGCCCTCAGTACCCTCGATAAAATCTCTTCCTTCTTATCGAAATGGTGGAAGGCACTGGTACTTAAGACATAATCGAAGCGGTCATAATAATCCAGAGAATTTCCACTCCCCACTTCAAAGGTGACATTTGAGTATTCGAACCCATTTAGTTTTTGCTTTGCCTGTTCTATCATTTTCCCGGACAAGTCCAGGCCAATTACGCTGCCGGTACCCTCCAGCTTCGAAGCTATATCGATAGTCCCCTGCCCCGTACCGCATCCCAAATCAAGAATATTCATCCCTTTTTCGATTTTCATTCTGTTTATTACCTGGACCTGTACCCGACGTTGAAATGACCTGACAAGCCTGGATTCATCATAACCCCGGGCTGACCTGTCAAACTCTCTGGCTATATATTCTTCCTGTCGTTTCCCTGTCATATCAGCATTTCCAGTTGATGAATCATTACACCAGCTAATACTGGTTTTCTTCCCGATTTATCGATTCCCACAATTCTTTTTCGAAAGGGGCTCTTCGATCCGGACATTTTTCACGATGGCAGAGCTGGCAACTGTAAAAGTCAATCTTCGTGGGAAAAAGTATACCTGCTATCGACATATCCGGAACGATTATGTGGTTTTTGGTAGTCCTTACCCCGATAAGTCTTTCGACCTCATCTTCATCGAAGAGAGTAAACAACTGCTCCATCTGTTCGATAGGCCACACGGAAGCATCACCCGCACCGGGGTTCATGCTGGCAAGTTTCGGTATCTTATACCGCTTGTTAATGTGCCCTTGCAAATACTCCATACCGGCGAGAAACAGGTTTTGCTTGAGAAATGCAATCCATGATTTTTTCAGTAAATCGCCCTGTGCAATCTCGATAGTATCAAGCTCGGTTCCGCATGTGGCAATGTATGGAAACACACGCTGGACTGCATCGAGGTTTTTTCTCAAAGCCAGACTCGTAAACCTGACGCCGTCGATAGTAACAGAATCAGCACTTCTCCGGTCTATATAAGACACTTTATACAGGACTTTAGGTCTCCCTATCTCCCTGACTTTACTAGCCAGGCTCCGGAAATTACGTACGTGCTCAGTACCCGGCCTGATACCCAACCTCTTAATCGATTGATTCACATCTATATTGAAAGGGATGTCGACCAACGCAACCATATAAACCTCAATTAGTGAATTCTGTAATTATGTAAACTAATACCGCGGTTCTCTGAAATTCGTTTTACAGGCTTGACTATAATTCTAACGTTAGTTTACTCTCTTCATCTGAAAGTCTTTTTATGTTGAACCCAAGTTTTTTAGCCAGACCAATCATTTTCCAGTTGTCATTCAACGCTATACCGTAGATGCTTTTCAGCCCTTTATCCTGACCGATACCTATTAACATGTCGCAGAGCTTCAGTCCAAGGCCGTTGCTTTGAAAGTCATCAGCCACCAGTACCGCGAACTCTCCGGTCTGGCCTGACTCCACTATCAGCCTGCCTACTCCTACATTCCTTCTATAGCCTTCTTCCACGTATTCAGCGATTATAGCCATCTCACGGTCATAATCGATGTTGCAGAATCTGCTCAGCATCTCGTGAGTAATATCCTTGATAGCATGGAAGAACCTGAATCTGGATGACTCGGGCGATAGGTTCGCCAGAAGCTCTCTTTCCAACGGCTCGTCCTCCGGTCTGATAGGCCTCAAGATTACCTCCCTGTTATCACGACATCTCCATGGTTGTATATATTTTGTCGGGTAAGGGGATATTATCAGATGGGAATAATCTTCGTTCCCCTTTTGTATCACCCCGTCATCGAGTGCTATCCTGGCATCCAGCGCGATAGCGGAATCACCACTGAGAACAAGAGGATTTATATCGAGTTCCTTTATTTCAGGGAAATCTACGATTAGATTCGATACTTTCACCAGGGTCTCATCCAGCAAACGTAAGTTGGCAGGAGGTTTAGCCCTAAATCCCTGCGATAATATCGAATACGTTCTGGTCTTTTCTATTATTCGTCTGGCAAGATTCTGATTCAACGGGGGTAAGCCGACGGCAACGTCTTTGATAAATTCTGCTTCCGTGCCCCCCAGGCCAAACAATATCACCGGGCCCAGAACCGGGTCCTTCTTACTGCCGATAATGAGTTCATAGTCATAACCGGTAATCATCTTTTGTATGGTAATGCCTTCGATTTTCGCATCCGGGAGGTGCTGCTGGATATTCGCAAGTATCTTCTGGTAAGCCTGTTTTACTTCCTTATCTGAACCCAGATTGAGAATTACGCCTCCCACATCCGATTTGTGCGATATGTCAGGAGAAGATATTTTCATGGCTACGGGATAGCCAACAGCCGCGGCAAGCATCCCGGCTTCCTCGGGAGTCCTCGCCAGGCGGGTTGTGGATGATGTAATACCATAGGTCGTTAAAAGCTTTTTCGAGTTCTCTTCGGTTAACAATGTCCTGCCTTTTTTTATCGCATCACGGGTAAGTATCTTGAGGTAGTTCCTGGGTGCCCCAAGGTTCAGGGGTATATCTTCCGGTTCTTCATACAGCTCGTCCAGGTGGAGGGCATACTGATGCATATACAGGTAGGTTTTGATTGCATCCTCGGGGAAATTATAAGTGGGGATTGTGCTGTTATAGAGCAAGCGCCTGGCTCTAACTACTTCTTCGCTACCCATCATGACAACCAGGACCGGCTTATCACTCTTTTCGTTGCTTTTTATGATAGCCCTTGCCAACCTGGTAGGGCTTGCAGCGCCCTGAGGCGTGTATATTACCACAACGCCGTTAACCTCAGGGTCTTTGAGTACCACATCGATAGTGTTTATATATCTCTTTTCATCTGCATCACCCAGAATGTCAACCGGATTTGACTTACTCCAGAAAGGAGGCAGCAATTCGTTCAGCCTGTCAACAGTCTCTTTGCTCAGCTCAGCCAGTTTGCCGTCTCTGCTTATAAGAGAGTCGGTAGCCAGAACGGCGGGTCCGCCGGCATTCGTGATTATCGCCAGGTTCGGACGCCTGGGCAATTTGGTGGTGTTAAGTATCGAAGCACAATTAAAGAGGTCTTCAATTTCCTCCACTCTGACCACTCCGGCACGGTCCAGAGCGGCACTGTAATAGAAGTCTTCTCCAACCATAGCCCCGGTGTGAGATTTTGCTGCCTTCACACTTTCCTCGAATTTCCCCGGCTTGATTACAATAATCGGCTTGGAACGGGCAAACCCTCTGGCGGCGCTCATGAATTTCCTGGCATTGGATATGTTATCGCCTACGGACTCGATATAGATGATAATGCTTCTGGTCTCAGGGTCTTCGCCCAGATAGTCTATCAAGTCGCCGAAATCTATATCCAGCATAGAGCCTAGAGAAACAAAGGTGCTGAAACCGATATCTCTGCTAACCGCCCAATCAAGTACAGCAGTGCCCAGGGCTCCGCTCTGCGACAGGAAGGCGATAGTCCCGGGTTTAGCCGTTTTGTTGGCAAACGTGGCATTGAGCTCGGCGCTGGGCCTGAGCACCCCGAGACAATTAGGCCCGATTATTCTCATATTATGTTTACTGGCCGTCTGGAGTATCTCTTTTTCTCGTTCCTGGCCTTCATCTCCCGCCTCCTTAAAACCTGCGGAAATGATGACAGCCGCTTTTATCCCGGCTTCGCAGCTCTCTTTAACTATTCCCGGAACAAGTTTTGCCGCCGTAACAATAATAACAAGGTCGGGTGTCTCAGGGATAGAACCTATACTGGAATAGCAGTCCATACCGAGTATGTTTTTTCTGTTGGGGTTCACCGGATAAATATTACGTTTATCTTTACCGAGCAACAAATTTTCCAGGACCGTCCGCCCTACCGAGCCCTGCCTATCCGTGGCTCCCACCACAGCTATACTATCAGGTTTAAAGAACGCCTTTATCCCTTCCATATACCACCTACCTGAAACACTGCCAGTATTTTCTCAGGGTTTCTTTAACCTTGCCAATGACTTCCTCTGTTTTTGCATATGCCGAAACGGATATATCCTTTTGCGGCATATATTCCGGCTCTTCTATCTGCATGTTAATACCCATCAGTCCGCAAGTCAAAGCCAGCCAAGCGTAAGGCAGGACCTTCCTGTTATATCCGGATGCAATCATGTCGATAACCCTGCCTTCACACATGGCAGACAGTCCTTTTACCCGTTCACCTATCATTCTGAAGCCTTCTACAGTTAATCCCAGGTTGGTCAGGTCATCATACCTGTGCGGGTCGGAACCGCCATTACGGATAATCAGTTGCGGCTGGAACTCACGGGCTATCGGCGAGACTATAGAGTCAAAAACCAGTCTATAGGCGTCATCTCCGGCGCCAACCGGCATCGGAATATTTACCGTAAAGCCTTCTCCTTCATCTTCACCAATCTGGGGAATAAAACCGGTACCGGGATAAAGGGTATGCGGGTCCTGATGTATATCTATAAACAGTACCTTCGGTTCCCTGTAAAAATACTCGGCGGTGCCGTTACCGGCATGAGCATCGGTGTCCAGAATGAGTATTCTATCCAGTGCAAACTCTCGCATCAAATATAAGGCACAAAAAGCAACATCGTTATACAGGCAGAACCCTTCTCCATGTGCTTTTTTAGCGTGGTGTAAACCACCGCCTATGGAGATAACCTTTTTGTATTCTCCGTTTTGAACGAGGTTGCACGCAGTTTTTGCCTGCCCGATAATCAACCTCGCCACTTCTTCCAGTTTTCGCGGTACGCTGGACGGCATATTATCCATGCTATGAAACATGTAGAAACGTTCGATATAATCCGTACTTATATCTGCAGCCCCATAAAACTCTCTTGTGAAATCGATATAGTCTTTAGCGTGGATTAAGAGTAAGTCCTGCTCATCAGCCGGGTCCGCCTCGATTATTCTATAGTTATTATCTTCCGGTAATTTATCCAGCAGAAACTGATAAAACAGCCGGTAGCGGTCTCCGCGAAAAGGATGACCGGCTCCAAAATCATATTCCTTAAGTTCTTCTCTATACAGAATCCCGGTTTCCAAGGTCACCTCTGCGTTCAGCCAAGTTTTGTTCTGTATTTATCTAACTCTATATCTCATTTTCACAATACATCATTTCACATATTTTTTCTACAATTATCTGAACCTTCAAATACGCAATGAGCCTTATATTAGCACACGAAGGTTCTATTCGTTTTTAGTTGTTTTTGTTGCTGTCATTGCGAGTCCGCCTCAAGCGGACGAAGCAATCTATATAAATCTTCGAGATTGCCACGTCGTCCCGATGCTATCGGGACTCCTCGCAATGACAGTGGAATCAACCAGATGCAAACAGAACCTATATAAATGGAAAAAGGGGTTTCTTGTTGATATACTGTAGAATAGCAGGATAACAGCCGTACAAATACAGCAGGAAGGATATAGAAGTGATTATTGAGAAACTGGAACTGATGCCGTTTGGAACCAACTGCTACATCGTCGGCGACGAGTCGACGAATGAAGCTATGATAATCGACCCGGGCGCCGAGGCCGATACGATAATGAAGAAGGTCGAAAGCCTGGGATTCGACATCAAGCTGATAGTCTTGACCCACGGTCACCCGGACCACATCGGCGCTCTGAAACAGGTAAAAGACGCCACCGACGCCGAGGTCGCCATCCACCCCGAAGACGCCATGTACATCGAGAGAGGCCATCCCGGCGGAGTTCCGGGATTCGGCTTCCCTGCCCAAGAGCCGGTCGCACCGGACCGCCTGCTTAAAGGCGGCGACAGCATAGATATAGGCAATCTGCATTTTACCGTTATCCATACTCCCGGACACACGCAGGGCGGTATCTGCCTGCTGGGAGAAGGGGTGATATTCACCGGCGATACTCTATTCAACTTCGGTATCGGCAGGTACGATATGCCCGGTGGTAACGGGCATCAGTTGATGGACAGCATTATCACCAAACTCATGGTGCTGCCTGATAACACTATTGCCTATCCGGGGCATGGACCCAGCACAACCATAGGGGAAGAGCGCGAGGGTAATCCTTTCCTGCGCGGATAATCCTCTGAATCATTAGTATAAATTCCATAATAAAGGACTCTCCTTCAGCTATAGAGGAGAGTCCTTATATCTTTTTCCGGCGTTAAACCTTACGCTACCCTATCCATCCGGTAAGTGTGAATATCGGGGCAAAAACGACCGCCACAATGGACATCAGCTTCAGCAGAATGTTCAAAGAAGGCCCTGAAGTGTCTTTGAAGGGGTCACCAACCGTATCACCGACAACAGCCGCTTTATGGGCATCTGAGCCCTTGCCGCCGAGTTTGCCGGTCTCAATCCACTTCTTGGCATTATCCCAGGCACCTCCGGCGTTCGCCATGGTAACGGCCATCATAAAACCGGCTCCTATAGCTCCAATCAGCATACCGCCGAGAGCATTAGCCCCCAGTATAAGGCCAACCAGTATCGGTGTAATTACCGCCAGCAGACCGGGGAGTATCATAGCTTTTAGCGCGGTGGCGGTCGAGATATCGACGCACCTGGCGTAATCGGGCTTGGCTGTTCCTTCCATCAGACCGGTAATCTCACGCCACTGACGTCGTACTTCATTCACGATACCCATCGCCGCCTTGCCGACGGCATCCATCGTCAGAGCACTGAAGATAAAGACCATCATGGCACCTATAAAGAGCCCGACTATCACTATGGGGTCTCTCAGGCTTA
>Ga0315543_1000510_pt1 | contig 47410 bp, 37 predicted proteins | sample SalMarSW160210MG_2_FD_203098 | JGI IMG/M metagenome (GOLD analysis project Ga0315543, IMG submission 203098) | Salt marsh sediment microbial communities from the Plum Island Ecosystem LTER, Massachusetts, United States - Salt Marsh Sediment SW1601-210 ...
AGGTGCTGAGATGATGAAAAAAGCTACAGGTCACGAAACAAACTACACCTTTGCCCAGGGATTACAGGTATTTTTCATAAGAAGGATACTTGAATCCGAAAAATATAACATGCCCCGATTACTTGGCAGTGAGCAAGGTAATGATTTTTTCAGCGAGTGGTCAAAGATTGTGCAATACAATAAGGAAAAAGAGGGATTTGCTGTAACACTTTCGAAAGTAACTATTGCCAGATACTTGCGTGACTTTCATAAAAAAGAAATTAATATTAATGTTAGTCATAACGAAGAATTGGCAGATTTTATGACAGACACGGCTTCACAATTTTATTCTACAATTCTTAATAACCTTGCATATGTTAATCTCTTATACTTACTTTCAAATGAAGAACTTGGGCAGCTAATGAAGATACCATTCTCCGCCGAAATTGCGGAGATCACAAAAGAGGCCGAACAATCTGCTGCAAAGCAGGATGATTCTACAATAATTAGACAAGAAGTAGCCCGTCGACTTTCAAAGAATCCTGAAGATATTGAAGAAAATGATTATAATTCAATAACTGTTTTTGACTTATTGGGTAAAAGAATCAGTGATATAACAGAAATTTCCAAAATGAGAAATGTTGTGGAATTGTATCTTCGTAGCAATAACATAGCTGATATCTCACCTCTTAAAAGACTTACAAATATCGTTGAATTATGGCTTCATGATAATCAAATAATAGATATTTCGGAACTTTCAGAGCTCAAAGAGATTCGTACTCTTTCTTTGCACTTAAACCAAATCAGCGACATATCACCATTGATGAATCTGACGAATATGAAAGTTCTTCTACTAAGTGATAACCATATCATTGATATATCACCTCTTGCGAATCTAACAAACGTCACTGAACTTAACCTTTATAATAACCAGATACGTGATATAACAGCTCTAAAGAATTTAACAAAACTTGAACGGCTTTCTTTATCAAAAAATGACATCATTGATATTGCGGTCTTGAAAGACTTGGTTTTAATTAGACAGCTATATCTGGCATATAATGATATTGTCGATGTTGAACCATTGAAGGATTCAAACAACTTAATTTTTCTTAATCTTAATAATACGCAAGTGAATGATATTTCTCCACTTCAAGGATTGAAACAACTCACACACCTCTACATCTCATCAACTGAAATCAGTAATATTGAACCATTAAAGGATCTCACAAACATAAGGTTATTAGGTATAACAAATACAAACGTAACAGACCTCAAGCCATTAAAAGATTTGGTTAATTTAGATGCTCTTTTTATATCTGGATTACAAATTGAATCTCTTGAACAATTAAAAACATTGAAGAAATTAAGAGTTCTAAGTTTTCAGAATACAGATATTTTTGATCTGGAACCTTTATCCGAATTAACTATTTTGCAGACGATCAAGATGAACAATACTCCTATCAAAAACATCGAGCCTTTAAAGACGCTAACCAATTTAAAGGAACTCTATATATCAGGATGTAAAGAAATAACTGATCAGCAGATTGATGATTTAAAGAAAGCTCTTCCGAACTTACATATCGAAAGATAGGGAAGCCCTCTGACTTTGGATCATAGTCAAATTGGTGCGATTTCTCATGCTTCGTCGTTTATGCCGTAGGTACTTGTGCCACAGGTAGCGATTCATCCTTCGTAGTTGTACTACGGAGAACGGAGCTTCGCAGAGTAGCAGCTTCACAATGGGCCTGGCCATCCTGTGGACCGCAACCGACCACCGAACAATCCGGCCGGTTCAAATTGACACACTAATCAAAGCCGCAGGGGGTAAAGAGGGGGAATAAATTTTTTGCTCTAAACAATGGATTGTATTGTGGACGTTGCGGAGAGTTATTTGTAAAATACCCGGCGTGAAAGCGTACCCGTTCTAAATTTTCCCGTATAAAAACGTTTTATTAAGTTATCATACAAATGCGAAGAATTGCATAATTGTATGACAACCCATTGACCTTTGTTACCATACAAAGTATAATATACCACAAATTGTATGGTAACTACTGTGAGTTCGAGGCAAATAAAATGAAAGTCATAAAAAGCGTGTTAAAAGAGGAGCTGGCCAATTCTTTGGTAATGAAAAAAGATTATGAAAAGGAGCTGGCTAAATTGCCCAAAGGCTCGTTGATAAAAAAGAGCGTCAAAGGGCATGAGTACTATTATTTGGTGGTCCGGGAAAAGGGCAAAGTGAAATTCATTTATAAAGGTAAAAAAGTCAGTAAGAAAGAAATACAGAAGTATAAACAGGCTAAAGAATTCCGGGCAAAATACAGAAAACTCCTTTCTGAGGTCAAGAAACAGATAAAATTTCTGAGGAGCACATTACGTGGAAAAAAGCCAGTATGATTTGTGTGTGGAAGTTCTGCATCGGCTGGATAAAGCGGGCATATTAAAAGATATTGTTATTGTGGGTAGTTGGTGCACCTTTTTTTATAAGGATTTTTTTGCCGGCAGGAAGTATATGACCTCGCTGACAACGCGAGATATGGACTTACTAATTCCTCAGCCCCGAGCTATCAAAGTGAGGGTTGATGTCGCTGAATTGCTGAAGGATCTGGGCTTTGTTGTCGGATTCACCGGGAAACAGGGATATATCAGATTGGAACATCCGCAGCTTATCATTGAATTCCTGGTTCCTGAACGAGGCAGGGATTCAAGTAAGCCTTATCCTTTGTCACTGCTTGGTTTGAATGCTCAGGCTCTTCGATTTCTTGAGTTTCTCTCTGAAAATACTATTAAGCTCAAAGTTGGTTTAATAACAGTTAGACTTCCTCACCCGGTTAATTTTGCTTTGCATAAATTGCTTGTTATGGGCAGAAGACCTAAAGCGGAAAAACAGGTAAAAGACAAGGACGCAGCGGTTAAAATACTTGACGCCCTGGTGGATTCAGGGCAAGGCAGTACAATCAGAAATGCATTCCTGACAATGCCTAAAAGATGGCAGGGCATAGTGAAAAAGCAGTTGGCAGATATAACCGATAGGAAGATTCTTGAAGTTTTGAATACCTGATAGACAGGCAAAAGGAATGCTACTCCACATACGAGTAGGATTCAGATGTCCTTTTGATCGAAAAAAATGATAAATTGAGTGTTGGACGGGGCGGTGGATTATTTGTAAAATACGCGGCGTGAAAGCGTACCCGTTAAAGTTTAGGCCGATATACAAACAACGGATATGGGGTGGTCGGAAGCTTCATGAGGTTTTCGGCAAAGACCTTCCGCCGGGCGAGAAGATCGGCGAAAGCTGGGAGTTGGCCGATCTGCCGGAGGATAAATCCGTCATCATCAACGGCGAGCTAAAAGGCCGAACCCTCGCTTCGGCGATTGAACAATATCCGGTAGAAATCACCGGCGAACCGTTTTTCGAAGGTCCGTTTCCGTTACTTATAAAATTTCTGGATGCCCAGGATTTTCTGAGCGTTCAGGTCCATCCGGACGAGCAGACGGTCAGGCGAATGGGCCGGGGGCAGCCAAAAACCGAGTGCTGGTATATAATTTCCGCCGAGCCGGGAGCTGTTATTTATAAAGGGCTGAAACAAGGAGTCACGAAACGGCAGTTCGCAGAAGCGATAGAAAAAGGGAACGTCGCGGATTTATTGAACAAGATTCCGGTCGAAGTGGGGCAGTGCCACTTTCTGCTGGCCGGTACGGCACATGCTATCGGGCCGGGACTTGTGATAGCGGAAATTCAATTGCCTTCGGATACGACGTACCGCGTCTTCGACTGGAACAGAGTGGACGAGACCGGCAGGCCGAGGGAGCTACACATCGAGGAGGCCTTAGAGAGTATCAACTTTGACATGTCCGACGACCAGCTTCCGGTTACTACGATAGGGCGGCTTGTTAATTGTGGTTATTTCGTCATAGACAAAGGTCATCAGGCTAAAAACTGCGAGGCGCTCCTTTCGCCGGGCGAAATGAAAACACTGATAGTTCTCTCCGGCTGCGGCACAATTCTCGGCACAGGGGGTGACAATCTTGAGTTCACAGCGGGCGATTGCCTGCTTGTTCCCGCTGCGTACGAAGGAGCGATTCTGTTTGTTGACGATACTGAATATCTTACTGTAACAATTTAACCAACGGATGATGTCCAAAACAGGTAGCAATCTTAAATTAAGCTATATTTTTGTCTTTTTGGCGGCCGCTTTGCTATATGTCACGACGTGTGCGCCCGGTGTTGTCTGGCAGGATAGCGGCGTAATTCAATACAGGGTCTTTCATAATGATATTGAAGGCCGATTCGGTCTGGCATTGTCACATCCCTTGTATTATATCCTTGCGATCGCCGTCAAAAATATCCCATTCGGTGAACTTGCCTATAGAATAAATATAATGACGGCGATAATCTCGGCATTGGCCGTCGCGAATATTTTTTTGCTGTTGCGGCTATGGCTTGGCGAGACTTTCGCCGCCTTGCTCGGCGCCGCGTCACTAGCTTTGTCACACACCTTCTGGCGGCATTCGACCATCCCGGAAACATACGGCCTGGCGGCGGCACTGCTTTTATTCGAATTGATTGTGCTGCTGCAATATGCAAAAACCTCCCGAAAAGGTTATTTATATCTTTTGGCCCTTATCAACGGCCTTGCGACTGCCAATCACATGCTGGCCTCGATTGCATTTGTCTGCTATGTGGTTCTTGCCTTGTTTCTGCTTGTCAAAAGACAGATTAAATTTCAAAATCTGCTTGTTATGGCGGTTCTTTGGATAGCCGGAGCGTTGCCCTATGAGTATTTGATCGTAAAGAATACTTTACAGAGCGGTGATTTTCTGGGCACACTGGCTTCGGCGGCTTTCGGCGAAAGATGGCAGGGAGATGTTCTTAATACCACTTTAAGTGTCCAAATAGCCAAAGAGAATTTTATGTACATCGTTTTGAATTTTCCTACGCCGAATCTCTTGCTGTCGATTGTCGGAGTATGGAGTTTGTATAAGCTTTCTCCGAAGCGCTGGTTTGCAAACGTGATATTGGCCTTGCTAATATTATATTTTGCTTTTGCCTTTCGCTATACCGTGCAGGATCGTTACGCTTTTTTTATCCCTTTCTATTGTATAGTCTCGCTATTGATCAGCCTGGGGGCTTACAGATGTCTCACCGGGGGTAATGGGATATTGATTTATATATTTGCGATATTTTGTGTGGCTGTTGTTCCTGTCTATTATATGGCGCCTAAAATTGCCGAAAAGCTCGATATTAAAATAGGCAGCGGCAGAAGAATCTATTATCGGAACAATGAAACATATTTCCTGTGGCCCTGGAAGACCGGTAATAAAGGAGCCGAGCGGTTTGCGGTCGAAGCGCTATTCAGTGTCAAGCCGCCGGCGATAATTTATGCCGATGCGACAACAGCCCCGCCGTTGCTGTACGCGCAGGAAGTGATGAAAGAGCGGCAGGGAAGTGACATAAAGATTATATCGAGTATAGGAAGCAGCGAAAATTCTCCTGTGTTCGACAGACAAACAATAAAAAAACTGTTTTCTGAAAGAGCAGTTTACGTGGTTACGCCGGCTCAAGGATATTGTCCCGACTTTTTGCTTAGACGATACGATTTCGAACCGGCGGGCGTACTCTGGAGGGTCGTTGAAAGAGGTGATATACTGCTTTAATAGCAGTAAATAGTAATATAGTAGCTGCTTGGGATAGAAACGAAATTCAGGATTTGGTGGGCTTTGGATTTTCGAGCCATACTTCGCTGTCGTAACGGAGCATGACAAGGCCGTCTTTGAAGCCGACGAACCTGATATTTGTCTTTCTGCCGAGCGTCTCCTGTAGAATCCATTTTGGAAAGTCGGCTCCGGCTCGGATGGATAGTGGTACACCGCCGCCGAATCGTGGATTTATCTCGGTAAATTTGAGCTTGCCTTTTTTATCCTGGAATAATTGCAGTGTAATCAGGCCCGGGCCGGCGCCGAGAGTCTCCACAAGTTTTTTCGCGCGGCTCATAATATGCCGGTCTTTTACGACCTGTCCCTTGCTGACTTCACCGGCCCTTATTTCGATACGTTTTCTCGGAACCACACAGCGAACCAACATCTCGAAATCGACGTAAACGTCACATGTGAATTCGGTGCCCTGAACGTACTCCTGACAGATTGGGTTCGGGATTTTTTTGGCATAAAAGGACAATTCTTTTTTGTTATGAACTACGGCGTTTCCTCTACCGGCGTAACCATCCCAGGGTTTTAAAAAACAGGGCCAGTCGAGCTTTCTTTCGGAAAGTGCCGAACGAATGCTCATAGTCACCGGCGTATCGAATCCGTTTTTGATTAAGAAGCGGTAGGTTAGCCTTTTGTCCTGGCAAATATCCAGCACTTCCGGCGAAGACACAAGAACACGGCAGCCGAGAGCCGTGAATTTCGAATTGTTTTGAGCCAATAGTTTCAGGTCCAGGTCAACTGTCGGGATAAGCAGCTTGATCCGGTTGTTTTTGACGATAGAGAGCAGTTGTTTAATATAACCGGGATGTTTTATCGGTTTGACCAGAAGCCCTTTATCGCATAATTGCAGGGCGGGACTTAATTGAGTGGTATCCGTACCGAAAAATGATGCCTTGATTTTCAATTGCTTTGCCGCCCGGCGAAAACTGTTCAGTAACGAAACGCGCCTGCCGATACATGTGAACAGAACATTCAAATTATTTTTAGTTTTCATTCTTTATAAGTGCCTACTGTCATAAGTGACTAAAGTTCTAACTTTACACTTTAGTTCACTTTAGCTCACTTTTCAAATTCTCGTCTTACGTAATACGTCCTACATAGTGAGTTTTCCAACCACAACCGATATACGATTATTGATAAATAGTCAATATCTAATTTTCAATCTTCAAATAGAAAGGGAAACAATTTTGTCAAATCTTTTGACATTTTAACCGTACGGTTATACACTAACAAGCTCAGTTGTCAAACTGGGCAGAATTTGGATTAACGAATGGAATTTCGTAATTGAGGAAATGAATATGCAGGATGCGATTCAGACGGGAGTTATGATGAATGTCCCACTTTTGGATTTGAAGGCACAGTATGCCACAATCAAGGATGAAGTTCTGCCGGCAATAGCAGATGTTTGTGAGAGTCAGATGTTTGCTCTCGGCCCGGCGGTGGCTGATTTCGAACAGAAGATTTCCACGTATTTGAGGAGCAAATATGCCGTCGGAGTCTCCAGCGGCACCGATGCGCTGCTCGTGAGCCTGATGGCTCTGGACATTAAGCCGGGCGATGAGGTCATTACCACAGCCTTTACATTCTTTTCCACCGCCGGCTGCATTGTCAGAGTCGGGGCAAAGCCTGTTTTTGTAGATATAGATCCCGATTCGTACAACATCAACCCGGTCTGCATCGAAGAGAAAATTACCGAAGAGACACGGGCAATTATACCGGTCCATTTATTCGGGCAGGCGGCACAGATGAAAGCCATCAACGAGATCGCTCAACATCATAATCTCGCCGTTATCGAGGATGCCGCTCAGGCAATAGGTGCGAGTCAGGATGATATAATGTGCGGTAATTTCGGCCACTGCGGCTGCTTCTCGTTTTATCCGACCAAGAATCTCAATGCCTTCGGTGACGGCGGATTGGTCACAACCAATTCGGAGAATATTGCACTAAAGCTGAGAGTGCTTCGCGACCACGGACAGAATCCTCGATACTTTTACAAGATGATCGGCGGTAATTTCCGCCTCGATGGTATCCAGGCGGCTGTTTTAAACGTCAAATTAAAGTACATTGATTCCTGGAACGAGAAGCGAAGAAAGAATGCGGCTTTTTACGATGATATTTTTGCCGGTTCGCCGATTAAAACTCCGAAGATAGAAGAAAACAATGTCAGCATATATCACCAGTACACTATAGCGGTGCCGGAAAGGGACCGGCTGCAGAATTTTTTGGCAGGAAATAATATCGGTTCGGCTATATTTTATCCGCAGCCGCTGCATCTTCAGGAGTGCTTCAGTGAGCTTGGTTACAAGCAGGGTGATTTGCCGGTTACCGAACGCATTTGCGAGGAAGTTTTATCGCTGCCGGTTTATCCTGAATTATCTCAGGAGCAGATCGAGTACGTTGCCGGAACCGTACTGAAATTTTTTTGACATGAATTAAGAAATATTACAGGATAATAAAATTGCTGAGTGTAAGCGAAAATCCCCCTATCATGTGGCCCGAAGTTGGATCGATACGTGAATATACCGGCCAATGGTGGGTTGCCCATACGAAAAGCAGGAATGAAAAGGCCCTTGCCCACGATTTGATCAGCAGGGACATCTGTTACTTTCTCCCGATGACCTGGAAGGTCAGGCGAAAAAGCCGCAGGACGATAAAATCACTGCTGCCTTTGTTCAGTGGATACATTTTTTTTTGCGGTAACGAAAACCAGCGGACGGAGATACTCAGGACCGACCGCGTGGCGAACTTTATCGAAGTTATAGACCAGGAAAAATTCCTTAATGAGCTGGTACAGATCGAAAGGGTTCTCCAGACCGGTGCTCCACTGGTGCCGCACAAATATATCAAGGTGGGTCAGAAGTGCCGGGTTATCGCCGGACCTCTTATGGGTTTACAGGGTATCGTGGTCAAGACCAAGGGAACGATGCGCCTGGTCCTGCAGGTGGATATGCTTGGACAGGCGGCAAGCGTCGAGATAGATATAGATATGATAGAGCTTGTTGATTAATACCGAACCAAAAGTTGAGGCGTTAAACAACAGGAGGTTTTTGTATGAAAATATGTGTGACCGGTGTTGGTTACGTCGGTCTGGTAACGGGAGCGTGTTTGGCCGAAGCCGGCAACGATGTAATTTGCGTAGATAACGACAGCGAGAAAATTGCCTCTCTTAAAGACGGAGTCATTCCCATCTATGAACCGGGCCTGACTGAGATTGTAAGACATAACGCAAAGCTCGGTCGGTTGCATTTTACGACTGAGCTGAAGTACGGCGTGAATAATTCGCTAATTATTTTTCTCGCAGTGGGAACGCCATCGGCGGAAGACGGCTCTTCGGATATGTCGGCGATCTTTTCGGTGACTAACGGAATCGCCGAAAATCTCAGTGACTACCGGATCATTGCGACTAAAAGCACGGTGCCGGTGGGGACATGCGAAAAGATTACGGAGATTATCAAGTCGAAAACCGATGTGCCTTTCGATTATGTCAGCAATCCGGAATTTCTCAAAGAAGGTGCGGCCGTCGAAGATTTTATGAGTCCCGACAGGATAATCATAGGGGTAACCAGTCCCAAAGTTCGGGAGATTATGGAGCAATTATACAGCCCGTTTATGAGAAAGAGCAGCCGAATACTTTTTATGGATCCGGCTTCGGCCGAGATGGCGAAGTATGCCGCTAATGCGATGCTGGCGACTCGAATCTCTTTTATGAACGAGCTTTCAGCACTTTGCGAAAGGGTCGGGGCGGACATCGAAATGATCAGGCACGGTCTCGGCAGTGACTCGAGAATAGGCTCGGCGTTTTTGTTTCCGGGAGTCGGTTACGGCGGAGCCTGTTTTCCGAAAGACATTCGCGCACTTATTCATACCGGCTCCGAGCACGGTGTCGAGATGACTATTGCAAAATCCGTACAGCAGGTAAACATAAATCAGCAGGAGCGTTTTGCACAGCGTATTATAGACTATTTTGCCGGAAGGCAGGACCAGATTACCTTAGCGGTTTGGGGGCTGGCTTTTAAGGCGAGAACCGACGATATCAGAGAGTCACCGGCGATTAGCTGCATAAACAAATTCCTCAACTGCCGAATGAATATCAGGGCATACGACCCTGAAGCTGCTGCTTCGGCACAGAAAGTTCTGGGTGACAAAATTCAGATATTCCAGAACGGCTACGATGCTCTGGATAACGCCGATGCCCTCGTTATTTTCACCGACTGGCAGGAATTCAGGAATCCCGATTTTAAAACAGTTGCCGCAAAGCTAAAAAAACCGGTTATTTTCGACGGCAGAAATCTGTACAATCCCGGAGTTGTCCATGCGGCGGGAATCGAATATCACAGTGTCGGAAGAACTCCGGTTCATAAATAAAATTTCCGTGAAGTCCGGATCGTTCAGTGAGATATGATGGAAATGCAAATTGTTATTAAGAGTTTGGGCGTAGTCCTGGCTCTGATAGCGGTTGTATATATGCTATGGCCGGATATTGCAAAAAAGTTAATGATTATTTTTCAAAAGGGCAGACGAATATACTTTGATGGTATTGTAAATTTATCCTTAGCAGCGGTATTTTTTGCCGGTGCGAATCAATGCAGATACCCATGGGTAATACTTGTCTGTGGGATTATTTTTATGGCAGAGGCTTTGATGATTTTTGGGCTTGGATCGAAAAAAACAAGTGTTATTCTCGATTGGGGCCTGGAGCAATCTGATGAACTATACCGGTTTATTGGTCTATTGATTGGAGTGATAGGTGTGATCGTAGTTTTTTCGACATGATATTTAATTCCAGAAAATAGAGTGAAGCTTATGAAAGCACTGATAACAGGAGCAGCAGGTTTTATCGGCTCGCATTTGAGCGAGCGTTTGCTTCAAGAAGGTTGGACGGTTGTCGGAATCGATAATTTCGATGATTTTTACGATCCCGGTATCAAGCGTGGTAACATCGAAAATTGTCTTAAGGGTGACAATTTCCGTCTCGTTGAAGCCGACATTCGTGACAACACCGCTATGAACAGAGTAGTCGGCGAAGGCTTCGATATAATTGTGCATTTAGCCGCCAAAGCAGGCGTTCGACCTTCGATAGAGCAACCTTTGCTTTATGCCGATGTAAATATAAACGGGACAACGATCTTACTCGAAGCGGCAAAAAAACAGAAAATCGATAAGTTCATATTCGCGTCGAGCTCGAGTGTCTATGGCAACAATAAAAAAGTCCCTTTCTCCGAAGACGACAATGTGGATTTCCCCATTTCACCCTATGCCGCTACGAAAAAGGCGGGCGAGTTAATTTGCCATACCTATCATCATCTTTGGGGCATTTCCATAAGCTGTTTGCGTTTTTTCACTGTTTACGGCCCCAGACAGAGGCCGGATTTGGCCATCCATAAGTTCGCAACTCTAATCGAGCAGGATAAACCCATTCCTGTCTTCGGTGACGGCTCCATGATGCGGGACTTTACATATATCGACGACATTATCGACGGTACAGTTTCGGCGATGGGAAAATGCAATGGTTTCCATGTATATAATCTCGGCGAATCTCAGCCGATAACGGTTAATGATTTAATCGATGAGATTGAAAAAGCACTCGGTAAAAAAGCAATCAGAGAATACAAGCCCGTGCAGCCTGGCGACGTCGAACGCACCTTTGCCGACGTGGCTTTGGCCGCAAAAGAACTGGATTATAAACCTTCGACATCCATCCAGGACGGTTTGAGTAAATTCGTCACCTGGCTCAGAGAAAAACATAGGTAAAGTTTTTTAGCTTGTTCGGGAGATAAATATTTGAAAGCCTATATGGTATGATGAAGTACATTTATTTAGCAGTCGTCTCAATTATCATCTTAATTTTGGCCATTGTTAATGGATTGTATGTTGAAAAAGCATCTCGACCGCTCGGAGAAATGCATGTGCTGGAGGAAGCTGATGGTTTATATAGCCACCTGAAAGTAATTGAATATCATGGAACTCGTGCTCTTATAAGCGATGGAATTTTTCAAACGATTATCCCTTTTTCCGGCTTGGGTATAATAAGAGGGTCACTTATTAGCAGTCGCGACTATATTGAATTAATTCCATACTTTCGACCTAAGACCCAGACTGGATTGCTTATAGGAACAGGTGCCGGATTGCATATTCGCTCACTTGCGCTTTATAGTATTGATATCCAGGGGGTCGAAATCGAGCCGGAAGTAATTCGACTTGCTGAAAAGTATTTCGACCTTGCGGCAGAAATTAAAATAGCTGACGGCAGGGATTTTCTTTTACGAGACAAGCAGAAGTATGACACTATTATCATAGATGCATTCATAGGTGGAACTGTTCCCGAGCATTTATATACAAGGGAATCCTTTAAGCTGGTAGAAGAACATCTAAAACCGGGTGGTGTTTTTGTTGTTCGGTTAATCGGCCATCCGGAGCATCCGGCAATTCAGGCAGTAGCTCGTACCATTACGGATGTTTTTCCATATATAGTGGCATTACAAAGCGGTATTGCGAATGAATTACAGCATATATTTATTTTTGCAAGCAGGACGAACCTGGAATTGACAGCAGGTAAAAGTTATGAGCTGAGTAAATATGGTTTCACCGGTGAGGAATTTTGTGATATAAATACACTCAATGCAGTTCTTCTGACAGACGAAAAATCAAATTTATCATTGCTGAGTGAAGATATTGCGGCTGGAAATTACCGGAATTCATTAAGCTTGACAAAGGAGCTTTTATGGTAGAAAGAAACTATCTATCTGTATTCCTGGTCACAATCTTGTCTTTCGTAAGCATAGCTGCAGGAAATCAGAGTGAGCTCAAAGTAAAATTATTCGAAGATTGCATACTGCGTGAGGCTGATGGTAAAATATGGATTCAGAAACCAATGGTGTATTTGGGTATGTGGGGGGTGATGGCGACTCCTCCGTTTTGTTTGAGTGAGAATATATCCACGAAGCTAAAACCACTAATCAGCAAAATCAACGATGGTGAAGGACAAGCGGCAAAGCGATTCTATACTTCCGAAGATGTATTACGTAAACAAGAAGGAAGTTTAATATTGGTTTCTTTGAATTCCAAATTTCAATCCGTTTATGATAAAGAATTTAAAGATGTTGAATCAAAAAGTTTTTCGAATTGGCCGGATTACTACGAAATTGTCGAAGCAGACTTATTGAGCGCCGAGTTAATTAGTGCAGATTGGATTAAAGCCTGGTGCGCGATTGACCAGGCGCTTCAGGAGATTGTTTCCGAGAGCAGGACGCAGTTCGATGAAGGTAAAAAAGAACGCCTTGCCGTGATATTTGAAAAGGGCGAGCGTGCTTTGAATGTGATGTTCCATGCAAATCAGGATGAGGAATTTAAAACACTTGTCAGCAGAGTCGATCCAGACTCGTTAGTAGTTCGGACATTCGCGCAAGTAGTAACTTATCGTTGGTATGAATGGCTGGAAAGATTCGCATTGCGTCTGGACATAAAACTTAACAAACCTTTACCTGAAAAACCCAAGCTTTGGCCCGTGTTAGAAGTCCTGGTAAATAGCAAATCACTGACAGAGTTTCGCCTCGCTAAAGAGAAAATCCCCCCTGAAAACCTCAAGTTATTATATAAATTTGATCTTGGAGAAAAAATTCGAGATTTGGAGATTGGTCGTACTACGGACTACAGCTTCGATTATCTTCGAGAATCAGCAAAAGAGATGCTCCCTGAAGTACGTGAATATGAAGAACGGTTAGATAACACACCCGAGTCATCCAAAAAAGAAATTATAAAAGATTTCGGTTTTATTATTAGTACGGCGAATGAAAAATTATTGACTGATAATCTGATACTTTCGGGATTGAAAGTCGAGAGTATATCTGATGAGCATAGTAATATTGGACTTCAAGCAGGAGACATTATCGTAAATTATGAACGTGTTAATGATGTAGTAATGAACTGGCATAATTTAGGCTGGCAGGTACAATCGCTGACCGGCAGGATAAGACAACATCGAAAGCTGAAAGTAATACGTGGAGGCAAATTTATTGACCTCGCCGTTGATAACATGTGATTGGAAATTTTCAACAATAAATTAAAAAACATAGGAGAAAGCACAATGACAGACGAAAAAAAAGCGGATTTAGCCGGTCCCGGTATCGGCGACTATGCAGAGCTGGATAAAATTCTGCCGCAGGATTACAACTCCCTGTTGTCACCGAAGGAAACTCAGATAGCAACCTATGCTGCTAAGGACTACATCGAGGAAAATATGTGCAAGGAATTGAATCTTATACGAGTGACAGTTCCTTTGATTGTCGATGTCGAAAGCGGTGTTAACGACATGCTCGACCGTGACGGCTCACGAACTCCAATCCAGTTTCATATCTCGAACGATAACGGCAAAAATCCGATCGACGTTCAGGTCGTACAGGCTGCCACCAAATGGAAACGCATGGCTCTCAAGCAATTCGGAATGGACATCGGCGAAGGATTGCTGACCGATATGCGTGCCATACGGAAAGACTATTTCCTTGACCATGACCATAGTGCCTATGTGGACCAGTGGGACTGGGAGCTGACTATGACAGCCAAGCAGCGAAATCTCGATTTCCTTCGCGAAGTTGTCCGGAAGTTATGGAAGGTTATCAAAGGTGCCGAAATCCATGTTCAGGAGCTTTTTCCCAAATTGAAGAACGACAAATATCCCGATTTGCCGGATGAATTGACTTTCCTGCACGCCGAGGAGATACTGGAAAAGTTCCCCGACTTGCCTCGAAAGCAGCGAGAGATGGAGATATTACAGGAATATCCAGCAATTTTCATAATCGGTATAGGCTGGGTGCTCGAGGACGGCTATCCGCATGAAATGCGTGCGGCTGATTATGACGATTGGGTGACTCCAACTCAATCTGCCGACGGTCGGCCTATGCACGGCCTGAACGGTGATATTCTCGTATGGAATCCGGTAACGAAACGCCGCCATGAGCTGACGTCGATGGGCATCCGTGTTAACGCCGATACCCTTGTTCAGCAACTGGAGCTTTCAGATCAGTTGAATATGCTTGAATTTCCCTATCATCAAGCTATAGTCAATAATGAAATACCGCTTAGTATAGGCGGTGGTATAGGTCAGTCCCGGACATTTATGCTATTATTGAAAAAGGCCCATATCGGGGAAGTCAGTGCGACCGTCTGGCCTAAAATACTGAAACAAATGTGCAAAAAGAAAAACATCCACGTTATAGAATAAAAAAATGTATCGGTGACGATAGATGGTATTTTGCCCCTGGATTTATCCGGGGGCTTTTTGGGAACTGAGCGGGCCGGATAGTCTCTTTTTATTCGGGTACTAATACTTGTCTGCGCGGGATTTTTTTGTTAATATCATTAAAAATCTATAATAGAGTGTCTGTCGGTTCGCACTTAAGAAGTATGTGGACTATACGGGCTAAAAAAGCCTATGGCGAAAATTGTGAAAATCAAAGATTGGGAAAAACTGCCGGACGAGGATATCCTGCAGATGCGTGTTCGCGATTTTGGAGTACAAATTCAGGGCTCCGAACTCCAGCCACTGATAGAGAGGTTATATGAGGAGCTGGATTCCAGAGGAATTTGCTTTCATCCGACGTGCTATCTTACTGATGAATGGCTCTGTCCCGACAAAATTCCTATCATCGGGATACCTTTTTATCTTGCTCATCCGCGATTGAAAAATATCGAGCAGAAAATGATGTACGAGGTGGAAGGTGGGACTGAAGAGTCCTGTATGAAACTTTTGCGTCATGAGTGCGGCCACGCCTTGAACTACGCGTACGAACTGTACAAGAAGACCAGGTGGCGGGAATTGTTCGGACCTTTCTCCTCAAAGTACTCGGATTCCTATTACTATTGGCCTTATTCCCGACGTTTTGTCATCAACCTGCAGGACAATTACGCCCAGTCGCATCCCGACGAAGACTTCGCCGAGACATTTGCAGTCTGGCTGGCTCCGCAGAGTTGCTGGCAGCAGAAGTATCGAAACTGGCCGGTAATCAAGAAGCTATGGTATGTGGATGGTTTGATGAAACGTATTTCAACAATGGCACCGGTAAAAACAGCCCAGGGACAGCCGCCGTGGCCCGCCTCTCGGATGACTTCGACGCTTGCCGCTCATTACGAACGTAAGCGAAAGGCACTGGGCAGCGAGTTCCAGGGTTTTTATGACGATAGTCTGATTAGTCTGTTTTCGTTAAAACAAAGCGCTTCTACGAATCCGAAAGCTTCCAGGATCTTACGTCATCATCGACGAGTACTTGTAGATAGTCTGACTCGGTGGACCGGACATCGAAAACACGATATCCATCAGTTAGTCAATACTTTGATTCTTCGTTGCGATGCGCTTAATCTTTATGCGAAATCGAGTCAGATGGATGATATAATAGGAATTACGGCTTTTCTAACAGCTATTGCAAGTAATACACTCAGAATTGTCGGGAGGCATACACGTTAATGAGTCGAAAATTGAATATAACGGTTTTAGTCGATGCAACAGAGGTCAAAGACGATGACCCGAATTTTGAGATTTCTCCTGAGATTCCCACGACGGAATATCATGTTATCGAGGCACTGCGGGATTTGGGTTATAAAGTCTCGGTACTCGGAGCGGTTAGTAACATTGAGACTATAGTCGGAACTTTAACCGAACAAAATCCAGATATAGTGTTTAACCTCACCGAATCTTTCAACGGAGACCGTCGATTTGACAAAAATATAGCCGGACTTCTGGAAATGTTACGTATTCCGTTTACCGGTACCGGAGCAATGGGTTTGTTGTTGTGCAGAGACAAGCGGTTGTGCAAGGAGCTGTTGAGTTTGCATAAGATCCGCGTTCCGAATTTTTTCTCTCTGCCTCACGGTCGAAAATTTCGTGTTGCCAAAACAGCCCGGTATCCGCTGGTTGTCAAGCCCGCGCTGGAAGACGGCTCCGAAGGTATTTCAAACGCTTCTTTAGTCAACGATGACTCGGAATTGGCCGAACGTGTCCGTTTTATGCACCAGCGTTGGGAGCAACCCGCAATTGCCGAAGAATACATCAAGGGACGGGAACTGTATGTTAGTATTATGGGCAATAAAAGATTAGTCGTGCTCCCGATCCGGGAATGTCTTTTTGACTTTGATAACAAGGAAGGTCCCCAACTGGCCACTTATCGTGTGAAATGGAATGCTGAATACAGGGAAAAGTGGAATATCAAATTCGGATACGCCGAGCTTGACCCGGTAGTCGTCAAGAATATCAGCCATATATGCAAGAGGGTGTACCGTGTACTTCATATTCAGGACTACGGCCGAATTGATCTTAGGCTGACCGATGACAATAAGGTTGTGATTCTCGAAGCGAATCCGAATCCCGATCTCGCATACGGTGAGGAAGTGGCAGAAGCGGCCGAAAAAAGCGGCTTGTCTTACGAACAGTTCATTGACACTGTTCTGGATCATGCCTTACGCAGGTATAAGTAAGTTGGAGGTGTATTGAATGGCACGCATGGCGAAAAGACAAGCATCGGAAAATCATCATACGATAAATGATAAGCCTCGTACGCATAGCAGCTTCAACCACCATCAGAGAACCGGCAGGTTCAAGGCATGGTGTAATAGTCACCTGTGGCTAAAGTGGATATTGCCTGTAATCGGACTTGTGTCATTTATTTGGTTTCTTGTCCGTGTAATTCCCAAACCCTCGCGTGCGACGTATCCCTGTCAGAGGTTGGCTGCACCGTTAGCGGGCGGTTTTGTTGTATGGATGGCCGGATTAGTCGGCTCGGCTTTTCTATATTGCAGGGCGAAATTGTTACTGAAAAAATCTCGATATTCAATGGCCGGTATCTTGATAGTTTTTTCCGTACTGGTTATATGGGGTTCGCTTAGCCTGACAGCTAATAATCCCGCGGATGCGTCATTTTCACCGTCCGAGCCGGTGAATAGTCCGATGGGCGTGGCAAAGGGAATTTATCCCGGCCGGGTCGTATGGATTCGCGACCCCGATGCAACAAGCTGGGACCAGCAGAACGGCAACTGGTGGGATGACGGCAATACAGACCAGAGTAAGGTTGATGAAATGATATCGAAATCAATACAACAACTGACCGGTCAGTCGAGTGACTCACTCGCATGGGATGCCCTTTTTAAGCACTTCAACAAAACCAAGGATTTCGGGGATGTCGGCTATAAGAAGGGTGAAAAAATCGTTATCAAAGTCAACTCCAATCAGGATCGCTCGGACCATTGGCGCAGCGGAGCGGGTTTACACAGCCCTCAAGTCGTGTATTCGCTTATGGCTCAATTGATTGTCAATGCAGGTATTTCCGGCGAAGATATCACAATTTACGACGCAACGGGCAGGCGGAACATCGGCGCCCCTATTTTTAACAAGATCAGGGGCAATCCGGATAAAAACTTCCAGGCTGTCAAGTTCGTAGTGGGAATCCAGCCCACTCCTGAAGGACGGGCTGCTCCTGTTGTTGATCAGGATAATCCAATCAGGTTTGCTCAGTCGGACCTGCCGGCTGCGTTTTTGCCGAAATGTGTCACCGGGGCGAAATACATGATTAATCTTGCACTATTGCGACCACATAGTATATGCGGTGTCACCCTGACAGCGAAGAACCATTACGGCTCAACGTACTTCCCGAACAACGGCTGGACACCTCGACCGCTGCATCGATCCAGCTCCGCAAGAAATCCTATGGGCACATATAATAATCTGGTTGACCTGATAGGCCATGAACATTTGGGCGGCAAAACAATACTTTACGTGATAGATAGTCTGTACACGGCGATAGACAACGAGGGACAGGTATTTCGTTTCGAGTCTCTCGGTAACGACTGGGCCTCCAGCATACTTGTTTCACAGGACCCTGTGGCTATTGATTCGGTCGGTCTGGACATCCTGAGGTCCGAGCCGCGAGCGACCCGTGTCACCGGCAATCCCGACAATTATCTACATGAGGCTGCGATGGCGAATAATCCGCCGTCGGGAACGAAATACGATCCTGAAGGTGACGGGACTGTTCTTGAAAGCCTCGGTGTGCACGAGCACTGGAATAATCCGAAGGACAGGAAATATTCCCGCAATCTGGAAACCGGTGAAGGCATTGAATTAATAGAAGCAAAATAATCATAAAAGAATGTTAAATGCCTAAAGTGAACTAAAGTGCATTGAGTTTTAATTTTAGGCACTTTCAACTTTAGTCACTTTAGGCACTCGTTCATCTTTCAACTATGGTTTGTTCAAATCCTGATTTATTGTTCAAGGACGGCCTGCTCATCGGCCGGAAAAAGCAACCTTATATCATCGACAAAGACCATACCGGAACCGCCGGTCGCACCGGTCTTTTCGAAGCCTATGCTCAATGTCGTTACGTTGTTCAGATTCACACCAAGAGTCGCTAAATCTATAGTCCATTGCTGCCACTCAGCAACAGTCAGGTCGCCGTCATAGACTACTTTGACATTATTTATCTTCACATACATCTGCTCCGTTGTGGAATTGTTCGGATCGCCGTAAATCCACAATGACAAAGTATCCGGAGAGCCGACGGTCCAATCCGTGCCAATCGGCAGGTCGCTTGTATTGGCGGTTACCTCGGAGAAGCCTGCCGTCGTATTGTCGTAGAATATCGGTGCAGATTGACCGCCTCCGTGAACAATCGCGTTTTCTACGAAATGTTCGCCTTCGGCAAAGTCAGGTTCAGGATATCCCATTGTTGAGCCGTTTGTTGATGGATTTTCGAATCCATCGAGCCACGTCAGGTAAATCCTGTTGTTTCCTTCCTCATCGATATTAAGGTCGTTGTATGACTCGAAATCATCCAAGATGAGATAGTCGGCTATTGTAAAGGTCCAGATTCCACCTTTGATTATCGCTGCATCGTTATTGATTTCGTCGATTCGCCAGAAGTAAACCTGATTCGCCTTTACGCCTTCGTCTATCGTAAAGGTTGTGCCCTGTTGACGACGGCGGTAAATGTCCGCAGTCGATGTATCAGCATTAGCAACACTTTCTTTATCAGTTCCAAAATATACATCATGCTCAGCCGCTGCATCTCCCGGTGACCAGCTTAGCTCGTCAAAGGCGATTAGGTCAAGGAGTGCTCCGTTACCGGGGCTTGGATTCCAGGCAAGAAGCGGATTGCCTCTGACAGCACCCTGGATCTCCTCGAGTGTTAAAACACGGTCGTATATTTTTACATCGTCTATCGCACCTGTATAAAGAAATCGATTCCCAACAGATTCTCTTCCTATATTAACATTGTAAATACTGCTCGAGACAGTACCGGAGTTAACCGTTGTGTTCATCAATATGCCATCGATAAATAATTGAAGCTGGTTTCCATCGCAAGTTCCGACCAAATTGTGCCATACGTCATTGAAAGAATTATCCACAGGTGTATCAACGAATATATCTGCATTGATACGGAATTGAATATTATTTGATTCCGGATGTCTCAAACCGTAACTGTCGTTGCCCTTTGTAACAAAGGATTGGTCTTCACTGTTACCGGCCGTGTCTGTCTTGACCCAGGCCATCACTGTAATAACATCGTTAATGTCAAGACTTGCAGGATTCCCGATATCCACACAATCGTCAAGGCCGTCAAGAGCCAGTGCGCCTTCAAATTGACCGATGATCCATTCCGGTTCTCCGACAATCGAGCCGTTATTTCCATAACCGGACCAGTCAAGCGCGATTTTACCTTCTTCATCATCCAGTTTCCACCAGCCGACAAGATTCGGATCGATTATCGGGGTTTCAGGGATCGTCCTGAAGCTCCAGAGATCGCCGTTTGTTAACGTCATATTACTATTACGCTCATTAACTTGCCAATAATAGACGGTATTATATTCAAGAGTGTCGAGTTCAAGGGTCAGTTCTGTATGGTTACCTTTAAATTCTGGTGATGTGGAATCCGCGTTGAGCATAGCGGTTCGATCAGTGCCGAAATACACATCATGTGATTCTGCCAGAAAGCCGACATTCCAGGCGAGGTCGGCATTGATATCCACGTATTTTGCTCCATTTGCAGGACTGGGATTATAAGCCGAGAGCGGCTGAATCGTGAAGCTCCAGACTTCGCCGGTATTTACAGTGGTTCCATCGGCTTCGACTTCATCAACCCGCCAGGAATAAGTTTTTCCTAATTCGAGCGTCAATGGACCGTAACTTGTCTGGTCGAGGGTTGTTAGCGGTGCCGTGCCGTCGATTACGGCCTGCTCGTCGTCACTGAAATACAAATTGTGGGTAACTGCGTTAAGTCCCGCATCCCATTGGAGATTTATCTGTGTATCGATGGTTACACTACCGTCAGCCGGTATCGGATTAGAAGCTCTTTCCGGACTTGCCAGTTTCTTTACCTCAACGGCCGATATCGCGCGGTTATAGATACGGGCATCATCTATTCCACCAGTGTGGTACCAGCGTGTACCATCTCTTGTTCCTATTTTGACCGAATCGGCATTTGTACCGATTGCACCTGTCTGATTTGTAGTTGCAAGCAGCTCACCATCGAGGTATAGCTTGATACTACTGCCGTCATAAGTTCCGACCATATGATGCCATTCGTTGCCGAAAGATTCGTCAATCCTATATGTAGCGACCTTCCAGCCACCGATGTAAACCACCACCTCTAAATTATTCCCGGAATTTTGTTTGATGCAATAGCTGTTATTTCCTTTACCTAAATAATGTTGGTGCTGACTATTTGCCGCGGTGCGTGTATTAATCCATGCAGCCATTGTAATCTGTCCGGTGATGTTCAGGCTGTCACTGTTACCGCAATCAACGTAGTCATCAATTCCGTCGAAATCCAGTGCCCCACCTATCCGGCCGTCGATCCACAATGGCCCTCCATATAAAGTTCCGTCGTTCCAGTAATCGGTTTCGTCGAGTGTAATTGAGTCTGTACCTTCGTCCAGCTTCCACCAGCCGACCAGATTGGGATCAATTCCCTGTGCCACACCGGCTCCGGCAAAAGCAAGTACCAAAAGAAAATAGACGGAATAATTCAATTTTCTACACATAATCTTTCTCCTCGTAATATATAGAGTATTGTTAATCCATCATGGCTATAAGCCATGACTCATGTTGATTAAATGATATTCGTAATTGATATGTAATAACTCAATCGTGCTGTTTGTGAGTCGCTTGTGCCTCCTTCCTTCAAACAGCTATTGTACAAATAATAAGTGATAGGCTCGTTCACAGGTAACGAGTTATTTAGTGAAAAAAGCCGTCTTTCATTATGTAAGATTAGCCTGATAGTAAATATATCACTTATCAAAAAAGACTAAAAAATCTAACTTATCCTAATCTATTAATAACAGATGTCCTGCTAATATGTCAAGGAAAATCCCATTTTCTGTGCCATAACTGTAAGGGGGAGATAGTCTTACAATGTTTTTATGATGGAATTCTATGGAAATGTTGAGAATAGAGAAAGTTCAGGATTTGTTTTTTATTATTTTATTCTGTCTTTTTGCTTTTTCCAGTGCTCCTTCGGCTTCTTTGCGGGCAGTGATGTCACGAATACTCTCGCGATGTCCCAAAGAAACACCTTTATTATCGTAGATCGGCTGCCAGGACATCGCTGCCCAGATGATTTTCCCGTCTTTTTGAATTATCCTGAACTCTACGTCGTTTCCGGTACTTCCTTCCAGAGCCGATTTAAAAGCTTTCACCATTCGCTCGCGGTCCTGTTCGAAAATGACGGCTCCCGGATAATCCAACATTGACATGGCCTCTTTGATATTATATCCGGTCAGGCGTTTTACCGCCGGATTTGTCCATAAAATTCGGCCGGATGGACCTACCCAGACCTCCCAATCGTAAGTGTAATCCGCAATTGCCCGGAAGCACTGGTCGGTCATTTGAGTAACTAATTCGGTCCGCTTGCGCACGCCGATATCGTCGTAAACGGCGACAATCTGTCCCGATGGCAATTTGAAAACATAGTTTTCACGCCAGCCTGCGACCCTTTGGTCTTTATAGATTGAAACAGGGTGATGTTCGGGTGTGCCGGTCTTATATACACGCTGAAAAACCTCGAAAAGACCAAACTTCCTGACTCCGGGAAAAACCTCCGTGACAGCTTTACCTATCAAATTTTCTTTACTGGTATGTTCGATCTCCTCGGCTGCCGGGTTGAAATCGACAAATACGAAGTCTTCGCCGTCGTTGATTGCTTCGTATATGGCAACGCCGCTGCTGACGTTATCGAAGAGGATTTTGAATTTTGCCTTATATTCTTCAAGCTCTTCCCTGATATGCTTTTCATTGCTGTTGAGCTTTTTATTGCTTCTGCCTTCAGCTTTCATATTTAGGCTCCGTGGAATTCCCCCGGCTAAGCCCGGTTATATATATTTTACTTCCTTTTCGCCATCGGTGTTCGGAACTGGATATCTATTGCATGTCGCGCATTGAGTATATGCTATCCTTGATTAGTAATGCAAGCTAATTGTTTTTATGAATTTATGCAATCTTATTCTTCGGCATTGTGGTCTGGGGGAGTGATGCCCGGAAGATGGCGGACGAAGAAATCCTCTTCGACTTTAATCGGGATAAAAATCACTTTGGTGATAAACAGGCATGATTGTGCGGATTTGGTAATTTAGACAATTGCCGTGTTAGTCCGGCTTTTTTTATTTTATTGGATAAAAAGGAAATTTTCCTGTAACATTTGAAAATCAGGTCCGTCTATAACAACAATTAAACAAAAATACACGAATGAATCGGAATTTATTCGATAAAGGAGAATTTCATGCGGCGGTATTTAAGTGTGAGAAATCTAATCCTGTATCTTTTTGTCACGATTTGCTTTTGGGTGGAAGGATGCGTATATGTCGAAAGTTCATATAACAGAAGACATGTTACAAATTTAATATCTCTGAAAATAATTCTGCATGAAGGCGATAGGGACAAGCTGCCTGAAGATGAGGATGTAATACAAAGGCATTGGATTAGCCAAAGTAAATGGTATCCTAATCCTTCCTCTGAGTATATCAACATCTCGTTTACAGAAGATGATTTAAAAGAAAGCATCAGATCGGAAAATATCCGCATAGGCGAATATGGATTCAATGCTTCTTTGCCGGAATCATACTGGCCGGGAGAGCCGGTAGATATTTTTATATCGAGTGACCTTGGGGAACTTTCATTCGAAGGGGAGCTTGGTTCGGGTGAATACGGACATGATGTCAGTGCTTTCGGAATAGTGGTAATTGAAATCAACCGCGAACAGATTGATACGATAAAAAAAGCGTTCGGACAGGAACTTCCGCTCGATATTTTGATATCATTGATTATAAAGGATATCAGCGCCGAGATGTTAATTGAGTATGCCGATTGTGGTATTGAGCTCGGCATAAATCACGCCGGTGAGCTTGCCGCCAATGATTTCAAGGCTGAAACAGTCAGCAGGCTTGTTGACGCAGGTTATAAATTTGACGGCAAAGATTTTGTTAGTCTTGCGAGAGGCCATGTTTCCGGTGATTATGCGATAGGCTGGAAAAAAACGGATTACGACCTTTCTGCAGAGCAATTAGTGTATGCCAAACAGCGGAATCTCGATTTTGATACAGCGATGGAATGGCAGAAAACCAGGCGTGAGCTTTCATTGGAGCAATTACACTGGGCTAAGCAGCGAAACCTCCGTCCACAGGAATCGTTGGAATGGGAGAATGCAGGGTATGAACTTTCGCTGGAACAATTGCACTGGGCCAAGCAGCGGAATCTCCGTCCGCAGGAAGCAATAAAGTGGCAGGAGGCAGGGCGAGAGCTTTCGTTGGAACAGTTGCATTGGGTAAAGCAGCGAAACATCCGGCCGGAAGAGTTTGTTGAATGGAATAAAGCAGGGCGGGACCTTTCCCTGGATCAAATGCAGTGGGTAAAACAAAGAAATATACATCCACGGGATGCGGTGAAATGGAAAGAAGCGGGACGGGAACTTTCGTTAGAACAACTTCAATGGGCAAAGCAGCGAAATATACATCCGGAGGATTTTGTGGCCTGGAATAATGCAGGATATGAGCTTTCGCTGGAACAATTGTTCTGGAGCGAGCAGCGAAATTTGAATCCTCAGGAGGCTTCACGATGGAAGAAGTTGGGATATAATTTATCGATCGAGGATTTGCATCGCCTTAGGCAGAATAACATTCATTCTTCGTATGGAGAGGCTTTCTTCGATCCGGAATATGAGCGGGTTAGCATCGAGCAGTTAATCGAATTCAAACGCTCCAATATTTCGCCGGAAACGGTCAGTAAGCTGCGAAAGCGGAAAGAAAATTAGAAGCCGACTGTAACAACCGCCAATTAAAAGTAATAGATAGTGCGGCGAGACTTCGATACGAGACTCAGAACCTCATCGTTAAGACTGCACAGAACATCTTATCTCGAACACGTCGAAAAGCCGCAAATAACATCATTTAATTATATCGGCAGAGCAAATATAGATTAGCCGGCTTACTCTACCGCAGGCCTATACAGCCGGATATCATCAATGTACAATTTACCTGAGCCGTTCGGTGTTGTCGTATTGTCTTTTGTTCCAACGCCGATAGATAATTTGCTGATATTGGCTAAGTCAACACCCTGGCTTGCAAAGTCCTGCAGATTGATTTTCCATTGTGTCCAGCCGGGATTCAGTACTCCGCTAAACGTGGCATTAGGATCTGGATCGGTGTAATAAACTACTCCTAAATCGTTTAGTGACACATATAACTGCTCAGAAGAATTGTTAATCAGCCCTATATCCTGATGTTTCCATGGTTGTTCGCTGCCGGTGCCCGTAATGGTTACATTGGAGAATACGGCTTGGGCTGCGACATCGGGATTATGGCTGGTAACGGCCAGTCCGACATACATCGGTGCACTTACTGACAATTGTTTCAGAGAAAACGATGTCCAATCACTTCCATTTGCAGAGTGATACGCCCTTATCAGTCCTCCTGATGTCCGTTCCAGCCTGACCCAATATGGTGTGGTCAGGCCCTCTGCGAATTCCCTGTCCGTCACATCTTCGCCGACCGTACGAAACTGGAATCGGACGCCGTTTTCAGGTGTAATGAGCACTGCCATGTTCCGCGAGTTCGCATCGAGTGTATCACGGATCATCACACCTGCCTTTGCAAACGGGTCGGCGTTATCCAGACTCTCAACCTTGGCAATAATCTTGACGCTGTCGGTTAGCTCTTTGTAAGCAAAATGAAACTGGTCTTCAAAGCCATAGATATCCTCGCCCGCACCTCTTAAAGTGTAAGTTTCTGCCGGATCTTCCAAAAAATAGCCCATATAAGGCCGCTGACCCATGAACCATATCGACAGTGTTTCAAGCTCGTCTATGGTCCAATCCTGAGCATCCACCCACTGTCGCTCGGCTTCGGAGTAGAACAATGTTCCGGTTTTCTCAAGAGCGGTTCCCTCATTGACGGTACCATCGTTGTCGTAATACAACGGCATTGATTGTTTGCCGCTGTGGATTATATCCTGCTCGGCGTACGGAGGTTCAAAATAGCCGACTGTCATGCCGGTATTGTTTACAGCATAGTCACCCCATGTATAATATATGATATTGTTAGTGTCTTCGTAATCTTCGAAGTTTTCAACCAAAATGAAGTTAACGACCGTGAAACTCCAGACGTCACCTTTATATATTGTCGAATCGCCTGCCGTATTGACTTCATCGACTCGCCAGTAATAAGTTTTTCCATAGTCGAGAGTGTCCGGCCGGAAGGAAGTCGTTTCATAATTTGTTTCGACGAGCACGTCACGCGGATCTGACACACTTGCTTCGTTGACGTCGTTAAAATTTGTCCCCAGATAGATGTTACGAGAATCGCTGTAAAGGCCCTTCTTCCAGCTCAGAACCGGAGCTCGGGATACTTCATCTTTACCATCAAAGGGGTTGGGGCGAGAGGCGATTTCAAAAATCAATATTCCGCCGTCCATGACGGTCTGAACATCCTTTGGTGTCATAGCAAAGTCGTAGATGCGGAAGTCGTCCAGGGATCCGGAAAAGTATGCATCATCTTCGTACTGTGACCTGCCGAGCCAGTTCTGGTTAGTTACCCCGAGATTCTGCGGCCCGTATCGCATAGTAGTATTCTCTCCGGCAACTTCACCATCGACATAGAGTATTGCCACAAGGTTTTCCGAATCCACGGTTACAGCCACATGATGCCATCCGGTGGGCAATCCTTCGGGGTATGAAAATTGAGAAGTCACACGGTCCTCGTCCTGCCAGCCGGCTTGTCCAAGACCAAAAATTAGCGGTTCTTCTCCCGTACCAAGCTGGCCTCTTGCTGTGAGGAACATGTAAATTTCCGGACCGCTTCCGAAGTCAAAAACGCGTGACCAGTAACCTCCAAGTTGACCGGTAAAGTTCACCCATACGGAGCAACTGATATTAGCCGGCGAGCCGATAACAGAATCGATGGGCAATTGGACGTAATCGTTTTCGCCATCAAACTGCAATCCACCGCTCAACTGGCCTGTAATCCATTGCGGACCACCAGAAGTTGTCCCGTCGAGACTATTGCCGGATGAGTCGGATACAACGGTACCGGATGTCTCATCCAGCTTCCACCAGCCCATGAGACTCGGATCTAACTGGGCATTGGAAATATTTACAAGAAACAGGCAAAATACCAGAATCAAACAGGTTCTATAAGCAGATCTTTTACACATGACGGTCCTCCTTACAATAACTGATTTATCATAATTGATATTTTGAGGAATTTTGTCCTGCTGAAAAGTCAGAAATCAACAGCTATCACCTTTTTCTATTTGTACAATGCCAATCCCTTTAAGTCAAGGAAAATCCCCTGGATTATTGTTTGGGATTCGACTTTTAACCTCTCGACCTTTCGTCAGGTGCTAAAAAATCCTGCTGCCGATTTGATAAACTATAAGTGTAACCACGTATGCAAGAGCGGTCAAACCGAAGAACTGCACTATCGCCCATCGCCAGGAACGTGTTTCCTGTTTAGTCATAGCGACCGTCGCAATACACGGCGCGTAAATCAGACAGAACAGCATAATGCAAAAGCCTGTCAACGGAGTATAATTCGCATGTAATTTTTGCCGGAGCGTCAAATCCGATTCATCCTCGCTATCCACGGCATAAATGATCGATAGCTGCGATACGAAGACTTCCTTCGCCGCGGTGGCGCCGATTAGGGCCGTTCCTATCTTCCAATCGAATCCAAGCGGTTTCAGTGCCGGCTCAATCGTTTGTCCCAATCTGCCGATGACCGAATGTTGCAGTTTTTCGTGCCTGAACTGTTGTGGCGTTAAATCTGCGAGCGAATCCGGACTGGGTTTCGGATAACTCATTAAAAACCAGAGCACGATCGAGACGGCGAGTATAATCGTTCCGGCCTTTCTTAGATACATCCAGCCTCGTTGCCACATGTGTATGCAGATCGATTTGAATGTCGGTACGCGGTAAGGCGGCAGCTCCATAACAAATGGTATGGTGTCGCCTTTGAAAACCGTCAGGCGCAAAATTTTGATGCAAATGACGGCCAGGATAATGCCTATCAGATAAATCAGCCACATCATCGGCCCGTACCAGTGTTTGGGAAAAAAAGCCGGTATTATAAGCGCGTAAATCGTCAGTTTGGCACCGCAACTCATCAGCGGAATCACCATGATTGTCGTAAGTCTGCTGCGTTTGTTTTCGAGGATTCGAGTGGCCATAATTGCCGGCACCGAACAGCCGAATCCGATGAGCATAGGGATAAAACTTTTACCGTGCAGGCCAATTTTGTGCATGATGCGGTCCATGATAAAAGCCGCACGTGCCATGTATCCGGAATCTTCCAGCAGGGCAATCATCAGAAACAGCAACAAAATATTGGGCAAAAATACCAACACTCCTCCGACACCGCTGATGATGCCGTCAATCAGGAGCGATTTGAACCAACTGTCACTACCAGCCGGCCAAAGTCCCACTACGGCATTTGTCAGCCAGCCGAAAAACCATTCCAGCCAGCCCATCGGATAGTCGCCGATTTTGAATGTCAGGACGAAAGTCAGATACATTAACAGCAGAAAAATCGGAAGACCGAAGACACGATGTGTTACGACGGTGTCGATTATGTCGCTGTAATTATGTCGCAATTCGACGGTGGTTTTGATTGTCTCCTGACAGGCACCGGAAATGAATCCGTATCGCCTGTCGGCCATAATCACTTCCGGATTGTCGCCGAATATACCTTTGAGATGCTCGGTTGAAGCGGCGACTGCATTGTGTACTTCCCGATTGCGAATCTTTGCTATAATTTCCTCGTCCTGCTCCAGCAGCTTGAGGGCCAGCCATCTTGATTCGTATTTTTGCGTCAGGAGATTTTCTTTATCGGTAATAACTTTTTCAATTTGTTCCAGCTCGTGCTCGATTTCCTCGCCGTAATTGATTTTATGCGTGCGTTTTTTTCCAGCTTGCTCCGCGGTTTCGATAATAGCATCGAGCAATTCGGTTTTGCCTTTGCCCTTATTGCCGACGGTTTTAACGATTTTCGCCTCCAGGAGCCTCGACAACTGCCCGATATCGAAGACCATCCCTTTCTGCTCGGCGATGTCACTCATGTTGAACGCCAAAACAAGTGGGACATTTAGCTCGATCAATTGCGTCGCCAGATACAGGTTCCTCTCGATACCGGAGGCATCGACGATATCTACGACAACGTCCGGATGTTCGTCGATGATAAAGTTGCGGGCGAGAAGCTCCTCGCTCGTATAGGCGGTCAGGCTATACGTCCCCGGCAGGTCCACGAATGTGATTTCATAATCTTTATACCGGCATAGGCCCTGTTTCTTCTCAACCGTCACGCCGGGATAATTTCCCACGTGCTGGCGCGCACCGGTGAGCTGGTTAAAGATGGATGTTTTTCCGCTGTTAGGATTGCCGGCCAGAGCCGCTGTTATTTTCTTTATCATTACAGCTACGTACCATTATTTTATGAGCCATCCCTCTGCCTAACATCATTCTGGAGCCTTTGGCGCTGATGACGAAGGGGCCGGGATGCCTGTTATTTACTACGGTTATTTCCACATTAGGTAAAAGCCCCATCGAGGCAAGCCGGCTGTTTAATCCGCGCCCTGCTTCTATGCTCACCAGCCGGACTTTTTCCCCGGAACGTACCGCTGATAGTGGCTTTGTTTGCTGAGGCTCCATTCGTAAAATCTCACTTGCTCCTTCAATTATATCCGTGACGGACTTTTTTAGTTTTTTTCATTGTTTTGCAGAATCTGCGAAATTCATCGGTCAGATCGTGCCCATTGTTACTATTATGATTAACGAACTTTATAAAATACAACAGTCTGGCGATGATCTCCGGTCCGAGTGCATGTTCGGCTTTGCAGGCAGCCTTCTGCGCGATCTCCGGCTTGACGCTTAATACATCGGCGAAAAAGGATTCGAGAATTTCGTGCCGGTTTGCAATCTCCGCCGCGGCTGTCTTTCCCGGTTCGGTCAGGCTGATATAATCATAGGGCTTATAATTGCACAGGCCTTTTTTCTTCAGGGTACGCAGTGCTCCGGTAACCGATGCACGGGAAACACTAAGCTGCTCGGCGATATCTTTACTGCGGGCGATATTATTTTCTCCCGCTAAGTTGAAAATCGCCTCTAAGTAATCTTCCAAAGAAGCACTTAATTTTGCCTTTTTTGCCGTTGTCATATCATTTAACTCTCGTATTTTTTAAGCCTAACCTAATATAGTTAGGTTAGCCTAACTTTGTCAAGGATTTTTAAAATATTTTTGAAATTAAAAATAGTACTGATATGATGTTTTAACAAAACATGGTGTTTTGTAAGGTATTATGTAGCAATTAACCTGAAAAATCGATGGAGGTCTATTATGAGGAATTTTTTACCTATTTTAACGCTTCTGGCATTGACAGCGAACGTTTATAGTGGGGATTGTCCGCGTTTTCGTGGCCCGAATGGTGACGGCCGGTTCGCCGAGACCGGATTAATGAAAAAATGGCCGGAAGGCGGGCCGAAGCTTACCTGGTCAGTTGGTGAGCTTGGAAAGGGATATTCATCGGCGGTTGTAGCTGACGGCACAGTTTACGTTACCGGAATGGACGACAAGCAGCAGGGGTATCTTTTTGCTTTCAACCTGGACGGCACGCCGAAATGGAAAATGGCATACGGAGAAGAGTTGCCGCAGAAAGGCCCGGCCGTTGCCGGGACACGCGGTACGCCGACCGTCGATAAAGACCGGATTTTTATTATGACCGGTTTCGGCAAGTTAATCACTTTAGAGACTACAAAGGGGCAGGCTGTCAGATCAGTCGATTTGCCGGAGATGTTCGGTGCCGAACAGGCGCAATTCGGTTTTGCCGAATGTGTGCTTGTGGACGGCGAAAAAGTTATATGCACGCCCGGCGGACCGAATGCCTCGCTGGTGGCCCTCAATAGAAATACGGGGGAAGTTATCTGGAAGACAAAGGATCTGAGCCAGCAGTCGGCCTGCTGCTCGGCAAGGATTATAAATCATGCAGGTAAAAAGCAGATAGTGACAATGCTTGCCGACAGTGTCGTCGCCGTCGATCCTCAAACCGGCGATTTGTTGTGGCAGGCCGAGCATAAACATCGTGCTGCAGTCCAGCCGAACCCACCACTATATGCAGACGGGATGATCTATATCTCTTCGGGTATGGGAGCGGGAGGCGAAATGCTGGAGATTGCAGATGACGGCATGAGCGTGACATCGAAATGGACCGACCGAACTCTGGATTGCCAGATGCAGGGCACCGTTCTTGTTAACGGCTATATCTATGGTGCGGCTCAGTCGGGAGAAAAAGGGCTTGTCTGCCTTGAATTAAAAACCGGCAAAGTCATGTGGAATGAAAGCTCAATCCGGCAGGGGATTGTAATTTGTGCCGATGGTATGTTGTATATTTATGATGGCGATGGAAATGTCCATCTGGTCAAGCCTAATCCCAGTGCGTTCGAGCCGGTCAGTAAGTTTGCCATAACAGAAGGGACAGACGAGCACTGGGCACACCCGACAATTGCCGGCGGACGCCTGTATATTCGCCACGGCGATTCCCTGATGGCTTATGAGATTTGATAGGCAATGGATAGTGGACGACTGACGCGATAGTCTCCCGAACAGGATAGAAGCAGCACAGAGGCTTATGTAATAAGTTCCCTTATGATTTGGGCTTTTCCATGATGATCAGTGAAAGGGCGGAGCGCGGCAGTTCGAAGTTGAGTATCGCCTGACTGTTAATTGCGTCTATAGTTTTCGATAGTTCCAGCGGTTGCAGTTGCATCGCCTCTTTCATCTGTGTAATCATTTCCGGAGTTGGTTCTTGCGGGCTGCCTAATTCGAGCCATTTTGTATATGCGTTGCTGTGGGTATCATCAATACGATAATGTGTCAGACGGACTTTGTTTCCGAAATCCGCCGGTAGCTGTACGCTCAATCGAATCGAGGCGGGTTCTGCAGGGACGAGGATGTCGTGATAGTTCCAGAGAAGGACTTTTATTACCTGGCCGTCGGCTACGGCCATCCCGTTGATGTCCGGCCGTTCTCGAACGCTTGCCTTGAGAATTTCGTCCACCGGCACTGCTCCGTCGCTTACTAACGGCAGTTGGTTGCCCTTTAATTGTCCTAACATTTTGAAAGCGTTCAGGACCGGTTTGTGTACACCGTTGGTCGCCAGCGTGCGATAGCCTGCGAACCAGGGCCGGCCGTCGAACATGAAGGCCCAGGACAGCACGCCCTTGAGGTTGACACCTTCCCGCTCGGCCAGGTCCAGGCTGTATTTCATCATAGCGGCGACATAAGAGCCATAGGCGGGGACGTTGCGATAGCCCCGCTCCGGCGATTTCGAGGCGGGCATCGCCGCGGCTCCGTCCGGGTCCGCTTCGCCGATGATGATGGGAGTATTTTTAAATTTGGGGACATCAGCCACGGCAGAAAATCCGCTCCGGTGCAAATTGAGCTGGCCGCGCATACTCATCTCCACGTGGCCGTCCCTGAATGCAACGCCTCCTTTGGCGTGAAATCCGATGTAATCGAGCCGGGTGCCGATTTCGCCGGTCAGTGAATTCTTCTCTTCAGCGCAGTGCCGCAGGAACCTTCTCAGAAACTTGCCGCGGGCATTCGCCGCATGTGGGCCGCCGAACTGTGCATTCGGCATTACTTCGTGGAGCGCCTGCTCGGTGTATTCGAAGAGCTTGACGTAGTCGTCGTAAGTGCCCTGGAAGTAAAAAATGTCCGGCTCATTCCACAGCTCCCACAGCCAGGTCTGCTCGACGTTGTCGTACCTTTCCTTCGCGTGACGCGCCCACTGTCGGATAAGCTCGGCCCATTTTTCGTAATCCTTCGGGGGGAAAAAAACTCCCATTCCTTCGTTCGGTCCGAACGGCTGGGGCGGCCTGTATGGGTCCGGCCTGACGGAAAGGTCCTTCGGCATGAATCCTATTTCCACGAGCGGCCGGCAGCCGGACGATGTCACGGCATCGAATATCCCGTCCATAATCGGCCAGTAATAGACCGGCTCGCCGTCGGCGTTTTCGGTATAGACATTTGTCGAACCCCATTTCAGGGTTGCCTTGCCGTCGCCGCTGTTGAGCAGAAAGTGCTGACGAAGATATACCTGCTCGGTATTAATTTGTGCCACTGTTTTCATCAGGTCGATGCAGTCGGGCGTGGTGGTATAATTGCACTCATCGTAACCGTAATACTGCCAGATGTGTTTGAGCGGCTTACCCGGTCTGGTGGCGTCCACATTCACCGAAACCACAGAGGATTGGGCGATGACTTGCCCTGTGAAAATCGAAAGAAATAAAATCAAAATAAGATATGTATGGTTGGTATGTCGGTGATTTTTCATTTTATGTCCCTTTTCAAAAGAGTATCAGTGCTCCCCTAACTTTTCAGAGGTAATTAAATCGGCGTAAATTCCGGATTTTATCCTTCAAGCTTACCGCCGTGCCTGATTTTTTGCAAGAATCAGTTCGTTTAAAAAGTTCATCATTTGGTGCTCGTAGTTTAAGATTCGAAAGGGATTGTAGATGATAATTAATATACTTAAAGCGCAGCTATGTGATGGGCATGCGCTTTATGTAGAAATTTATACGGGATTTTTTGTCTTATTTTCTTTTGAGAGTAAAGACCTGGATCTGCTCATTTGCTACAAAGTCGGTTGGTCTTGCCTCAGCTCCAGGCTCGTTGGCGGCGATTGTCAGGGTGTCGTTTTCAATCTTATAGATGCCTTTGGCGGTAGTTCCGACATATTGTTCGATATTGCATTCATTGATTTTGAAATCAGCCTGTTTTGGAGTGACCTTTTCGTTTAGTACGAATGTCCCTTTGTACCATACAGTTGAATCTGTTGTTTTCATGTCGAAATTACTGCCGGAGATTGTCATTGTGATCTCGGTATCCATACCGGCGGCGGTTCCTACCCATGTGCCCTGGATAAGCTGCTGATCCTTTTTAGCGGAATCCTCCGAACCGCCGCAGCCGTGGATAATTAGTCCCGCCGACAGTAAAACAATGGCTAAAAAGCAAATGTTCTTCATGTCTCTACCTTTCTTTTATTAATATTAACTATTCCCACTTCCGCGTTAAAAACCGCGCCTGTTTAGTATATCTTATTAATTATGTCGTAACATGCCAGCAAATATTGCAGGATTTAAAGAGAATTTGGTTGAATGGATTTTTATGTATTAAATTTGTGCGTTTGTTTAAACCCCTTAATGAATTAAGGGGCTAAATATTTTTAAAGTCCTTTTGTCATGTCGAGCCCATTCTACGAGTTCAGAACACCTCTGATGGCTACTCTGAGAAATACTGTGTGCTAAACTGAAACAATAAAAAAGGGCTGTTAATATTGTACTCACAGCCCTTTTTTTATAGTCGATAGAAGAACCATCGGCAGTATTAACCGGCTGGTCCCAAAGTTGTTACCGCCCTTGTTTACCTGGGGCAACGATTTCTACCAAATCCGAACCGCCGAAACTAACGGTCGTCTGGTCACCGTCGGCGTTTTCCATCGTTACGGTCCCAATAACCGTCGCCGTCACGATCTCATTCGCCAGGGCTTGTACGTCTGGGTTTTCCTGCAGGCTCGTCCGATCAAAACCGACAATCAAAATATCATCCAGCGCGCAGTAGTAAGCCGACTCTGCATCAGCCACTACGATACCATCGAGCGCTAGAGTCACATCAAAATCCACGACCCAGGCCCCGTCCAGGATGATATGAACGTTCGCCTGTACATCGTCTGCGGCCCCCTGCGCATTCAATACTATCTTATGCGGATTGATATTGACCGTCTCTGCCAGGCCCACTCCGCTGGCCATTACAATCAATAAAACACACACCAGTACCCTGTTGCTAAACATTGTCTTGAACATACTTTACTCCTTCTTCTTAGATGAGATTTACCATTGATGCATGCATCCTGAATTTTCCGAATATACGCATTACGAACACATTTTTTCTAGAAAAAACAACTATAATATAGTCCCCAATTACTATCAATATATCGGATTTTTTTGGCTATAGCAAGAATATTATGAAACTTTTATATAAAAAAGGGATAGAATCAATTCACACACTTTTTGAGAAGAAAAGAAAATATATCCCTTTACGGCTGAAAAAAGACAAGGGGGATAGATAAAACTCAATAATAAAAAATAAAAGCTGCCGTTTCACGGGGTAAAGCCGGAACCCGCAAATAAATTTACGGGCTAAATATTTAGCCCGCCGAGCCTTCGACTGGGCTTAGGCCTATCTCACGGAGTAAATATTTCAAATATAACTACCTTCGAGGAGGAACTGTCGGCCGCGGTCTGTCAGTATGTAGCGATCCGGCTCGCCGGGACTTCCGATCCAAAAGAGATATTTTTTCCCGAAAGAGAGCCTGCTAAGATAATAGTGTGCCCTGGTTTCGGATAAGTTCAGGGTCCGAACCAAGGTTTCGTAATCACACTCGCTGTCGTCAGAACGGGCTACGGCAAGCAAAATGCTCAACTCATCTTCACTTAAATTCTCCATTTTAACATGCCTGACAAAATCATACATCCAAATATGGTGAGCAACGGCTAATCACCAGCGACAATCCACTAACTAATAGGCGTTTCTCGAATGGAAAATATTGATTGGTTTTGTGAGATTTTTTAAAAATTTTTTTGCCTAACGAGCTAACAGAATAAATCCGATAGGTTTTCGTTTGATATTGTTGGTGATTTTACAATTTTATAGCCAGATGTTTCGACTTCGTCACGATTTACATCGTGACTGCTCTCTCCATAAGGAGTCCCAAGGACAACATGACAAAATCAAGTGTCTAATTGGCTGGAATTTAACTGGTGGATTATTTTTTAGTAGGAATAGACTTTCGTGCTTTTTCGAGTTTGAGCGAGTCGTGTTTCTTTTGCACGGGTTTTTCGAATTCTATCTTCTCGACTATCGGATTTATTACTTTTCTTAAATTCATGTCCCAGGTCGGGTAACAGAAGTAATAATTGTTATGAAGAACGGGGTCGTTTCGCAGGTTTGTGAAGTATAAATATTGTGCCGGCAGGTTGTAAAAACGCTTGTCTAACAGTTGATCCGGCGTATCGTTTCGCAACGATACGTCGAACGGAATCCAGCCGTACTCGTTAAAATAGACTTCCACCAAGGAATGTTTCGGGCTTATACTAAAGTTTGCTTTGTAGCCTGCTACTACTCTGGCGGGAATATTTTTGGCCCTGCAAAGGGCGACGAACAGGTCGCAGTAATCGATGCACTTTCCCTTTTTTGTCTTAGCTGTTTCGGCGGCACCGACGCCTTTGGATTTTGAAACATCGGGAGTTAGATTTAGAATCACATATTTATAGATTTTATTTACAATATCGAGTTTGGTCTTGCCTTCTATGGTTCGTGCAATCTTTCGGATGGCCGGATCATCCTTTTCAATCATCCTTTCGTGCATAAGGAACAGTTTTAGCTCGGCCTTACTTACAGAATCCCTGTTTTGTTTTTTCATAGCTGCTGTTAGGTCATACCGGAAGGCCATTGCTTCGATCCTGATTTTTATTACTGTTTTTTCTTTGGGTATTTGGAAGTCGTATTCGGCGTATTTGTTGCCGTTTTCTATGAAGGTTCGTGACGGTTGTGGTTCGAATGCGATCTTTGTTATTTCCTGCCTGCCTGCGATTGTTTGTGGCAGATTGACCGTCAGTTTGAATTTGTCAATCGCAGCATTTTTAGAACCGGATGAAGTTTTCTTTTGGGGGGAGATTTCATAAGACAGGACGAGTGCGATCTCCGTACTATCGACAGACTCTGCGTGTTCGGACGCCAATCCGATTGAATACGAGGTAATAGAGAGGATGATTATAATTGTAAAATAATATTCTTTCATTTGGTCGATTCCCTGGATTATATTCTAAATTGTGGAACACACAAGGCTAATCATTCGATAAGGTTCAGAGGCGTCCACTCGCGAAATATTAGAGTTTTGGTTCAACTACTTAGATAAGCTATAAAAACCATCATCTCATGGAGTAAAAAAGGTCAAAAAAAAGATTGCAAAATCGGCGTTTATCGTATAGGGTATCGCGTCTGTAAATCAGTCCCTCATAAAATCGAGGACCAGATAAGACGGAATTGTATGGAGACGATAAGATGTCGGAAAAGAGGTTGGCAGTAGTAACCGGAGCCGCAAGGGGGATTGGAAGGGCGATTGTCCTCGAATTGCTCAAACAGGGGCGGATTGTCGCCGGATTGGATATAAATAAAGACCAGCTCGGCGAGCTTGAGGAAGTCGTTAAAGAAGCCGGTTTTGAAGTCATCACTAAGTGCGTGGATATAACCAATACGGGTCAATTAACCGAAATTCTCGAATCGCTGGCTGCTGAATATGGGGGAATAGGCATTTTGGTGAATAATGCCGGTATTACCCGCGATAAACTGATGATGCAGATGAACGAGGAGGATTTCGACAGGGTAATCAACGTTAATTTGCGTGCGGCTTTTATTGCTACCAGTATTGCCGTGCGGTCGATGGTTCGCAATAAGTTCGGGCGAATCATAAACTTAAGCTCAGTAGCGGGTGTTATGGGGCAGGCCGGTTCGAGCAATTACGCCGCGAGCAAAGCCGGACTTATCGGGATGACCAAGTCGGTGGCGAGGGAGGTCGGCAAAAAGAACGTTACGGCCAATTGCATTGCTCCGGGATTTATTATGACCGAAATGACCGATGTATTGCCGGATGCTGTAAAAGAGGCTGCAAAACAGATAATTCCGGTGAAGCGATTCGGCCGGGTCGAGGATGTCGCAAGGGCGGTGGCATTTTTAGCCGGTGACGGGGCCGGGTATATCACCGGGCAGGTCCTGTGCGTGGACGGCGGGATGGCCATGTAAAAAAAAATAAAATATATTTGTAGAGACGCCCTTTTGCCGGTAATATACCCGCCGAAATGTAGATGTTGTTGTCGGATGTTGTATTGTAAGGTAGCGAAATTAATTCCTGTTTGATTTAGGGAGGAATACAAAGTGACTGCTGACGGCGTAGATGTTCAGGCTATTCAGAAGAGAGTGATCGATATAATTAGTGAGCAAATGGGCGCGGATAAATCTGAAATAACGCGTGAGACATCCTTTATTAATGATTTGAATGCGGACTCGTTGGATACGGTTGAGCTTGTGATGGAATTCGAGGATGAATTTGATATGAGTATACCCGATGAGGAGGCTGAGAAAATCCAAACGGTCGGTGCCGCAATCGATCACATTGTCAATGCTATTCAATCCAGAAGCCAGAAATAACGAAAAAGTTTAGCATGAATAAACGGCGAGTTGTTATTACAGGCCTGGGTTGTGTCACAGCCCTGGCTGAGTCCGCTGACGAGCTTTTCGTTGCTTTATGTGCCGGTAAAAGTGGTATTTCTACCATAGAACTATTCGATGCCAGCGCATATCCCGTAAGGTTCGGAGGTGAAATCCGAACCTTCGACGTTACCCGCTACATCGATCAGCGGGAAAGCAAGCGAATGGATCGCTTCACCCAGTTCGCGATTGCCGCGTCGAGTCAGGCGGTCAAAGACAGCGGTCTGGACTTTTCCAAGGAAGACCTCTCACGTGCCGGGGTCATCGTCGGCACCGGCATCGGCGGCATCAAGGAAATCGAAGACCAGCACCTGCGACTGCTGGACAAAGGCCCGACGAAAGTCTCGCCGTTCTGTGTACCGAGGCTTATGTCTAACGCGGCCAGCGGCAATATCGCCATCCAGTACGGCCTGCGCGGACCCAACTTTTGCGTTTCCAGCGCCTGCGCATCCGGCAATCATGCTATCGGCGAGGCGTATTCCAATATTGTCACCGGCCGGAGCGACATTATGATTACCGGCGGTTCCGAAGCCGCTCTGACACCCATCGGCCTGGCCTCGTTTTGTGCCGCAAGGTCGCTCAGCACTCGAAACGACGATCCGCCAGCGGCATCGAGGCCTTTCGACAAAGACCGGGACGGTTTCGTACTTTCCGAAGGCGCCGGGATCCTGATTCTTGAGGAGCTCTCACACGCCAAAAAACGCAATGCCCCGATATACGCCGAATTCCTCGGCTATAGCGCCACCGACGACGGTTATCATATTACCGCGCCCTTGCCGGATGGAAACGGCGCCGCAGCGGCGATGAAGACTGCTCTTGCCGATGCCGAAGTTGAGCCGGAAAAGATTGACTATATCAATGCTCACGGCACGGGGACCGAGCTGAACGATATCGCCGAAAGCTCGGCCATCAAGCACGTATTCGGCAAACATGCGTACGAAATTCCCGTCAGCTCCACCAAGAGTTGCTTAGGCCACCTGCTCGGAGCCAGCGGTGCGGTCGAGCTGATTGTCTGCGTCAAGGTGATTAACGAATCGACCGTCCCTCCGACAATAAACCTGGAAAACCAGGATCCCCGTTGCGACTTGAAAATGGATTTCGTTCCCCTCGAAGCCCGCGAAGCGAAAGTCAATATCGCTTTGAGCAATTCCTTCGGCTTCGGCGGACATAACGCCTGCCTCGTCGTCGGAAAAGTCTAATTTCTTTCCTATGTCATTCCGGTCGGTGGAAAACCATTACACCTGTTCAGACACTTTCCATTCTTTGACCATATCTGCCAGAGGCTTTCCATAAATCTCCAGGAATCCGGCTTCTACATCGAGCTTCCTATAAAACTGTTTAAACTTATCCAACCCATGATTGTCGATCAAGTATTTGACGAAGAGTCCGGAGGCAGGATAAGCCACTGGCCATTTATTTTCGGTAGGAGTACCGAAAAAGTATATCGAACCATTTGCCCATTTCTCTATCGGCTCATTGAGATATTTCCTGACGGTTTTTCTGCCTGCCGCCAGGCTTTTCGAGTCAGTGATATATTCATAATATTGTCGGATACCTTCGCCGAAAAAGTTGCTGATACCCTGAGCCACTGCGTTATTAAAAAGCACATGAATGGATTCATGCTCAACAAGGTCAAAGCCCAACGTATGAATCTCCTTTCCGTACGTAACGCCTCCTGGACCGGGCGTTCCCGACAAAATGAATTTCTCGTTCTCATCCGCATATATATAACAATCGATTTTATAATCCGGACTGTCAAGCTCAAGCTTGGCAATAGCATCATCACAGTATTGATCAAAATGCTTAGCCTTAGCTTTAAGCGTCTTGGCGTCACCAATCTTGTCCGAATAATGAAACACATAGTAACTGGAAATCACTTTTCGATTGAGATATCTCCTTCTTTCTTTTTTCAGATCGATATTACTACGTCTATTGAATCGATTATTCACAAAATTGCCAAAGTATGCAGGAACATCATTCTGGACAATTGTATACTGGAACAATCCACCTAACGTTCTTAACAGCTTATCTAAAGAATTGAGAGAATTTCCTGTATATACGACTCGGCGTGCATCACTGCCAAGAAAAAGAATCCCATCATTGGCATCAGTAAAGGTATATGGTCCGAACTTAAATCCCCCTTCAATCTTCTTTATCGGCAATCCGAAAGATTCCCATTTGTTAAAACTATCGATTGGGCCGCACAAGAATATATGCTTACCGAAATCTTCTTCATCAAGCTGGTCCTCGTGCTTCACGATCGCCTCAACATCCGGCTTTATGCCTTTACACCTCATCCAGATGTCCTTATATGTCTCCGAATCCACAACGTCAGCGATTACAAAGACATACTGGTCGGTCTTATAGAATTTCTGGAAAAGATCAAAATTCCAGTCCGGCTGAGCAAGGTTTTCAATGGACCTTTCTTTTGCACCTGTTTGAAGTGTCAAAATCAGTATTGAAATAATTGATAATAAGATGGTTTCTGTCTTAAATTTTTTCATAATCATGCTCCTTAAATTGAATGAGTTGACATAAAATCATATAAATTTAATAGCCCTATTTTTTGATTTCGTTGAGATATTCACAAATTCTCTTTAACTCTTGGTTTCATATTCAGGCGAATCATGTCTTGTTTATCAATTCATCAATTTCATCAAGATGCAGCTTAAAATGTGGAAGGTAATCAATGACCATTGCCTTGAGTGATACTTCCTGGTTGGAACCGGAAATCCATACGTTCTCTAACTTCTCAGGATTCAAGTTTTTAATCACATGAGTAAAGTGCAGGTTACTATACTTCCAGAGCTGCACCAGATCGTGCCAATCTTCTTCTTGATAGTTCTGAATAGCAATCCATCTATCATTGTTACCATGACTTGCATAACATGGAAAAATCAATGGACTTGGCTGGTATTGCAAATGAACAACTCTGTGTGTGTTATTCGAGGCAGAATCTACCATATGTCCTACTATCTGTTTAATAGTACGATTCTGAATATTTCGATGCTCTGTGATGGTCTCTTCACTAAGAGAAAGTAGCTTAGGCTGCCATACTTCAGTAAGGGATAGTATTTCCGGGCTAATAGAATCCAAATTATCCATAATGACTCCTGTTTAAAATTTCCTATTATCAGTTTCTGAGATCGAGAGCATTATATTAAATCCATGTTACTGTTTTGTTACAGTCTTGTCCTTTTTTTGTGAATTTTTAAAATTGAGCAGTTACTTCGGCTTCGGCGGACATAACGCCTGCGTCGTCGTTGGAAAAATCTAATCTTTTCGCCTTTTTCGAGAATCCAGTATCGAATATCAAAATAAACCGCTTCTTTTTTATATTCTCGAAGTGCTTCGAAATCAATCCTTTTTTTAACAATTCCGGTAAAATTCAAATCACCTTTATCTTGTGAGATGTTGTTGTTTGCTATCTCATGGGATTCACCTTTAAGATAAAAAGTTCTTTCGATTTGTCTCATAGAGTAAATTCTCTAATCTCTAATTAGCTTTGTCATTAATTCTATGGGTATGCATCTTAAGTTCTTGCTTGACAGCTCTGTTTTTCAATAATAGAATTTATGGATGGAAATTGACTACAAGAGGTATAACTATGAAGATACCTGAAAGAATTAGAGATTTGCTCAAAGACCATCATTTATATCCATGTGTTATTCAATCTATCAATGAATTCAAACCATTATTTGCAAATGAACGTCCCGATTTCTTCCCGGAATATACTAATCATGGCATTTCACATATTGAGGTTGTTTTCCAAACTGCGGAAGCATTGATAAACGATCAGTCATGGGATGTTTTAACACCAATGGATGCTGCAACTATACTCCTTGCAATATTATTACATGACTCCGCAATACACCTTACTCCCGATTCATTTGTAGCGCTTCTTAATAAATGTGACGCTGAGTATATTATAGGCGGATTAGATAAGCAAAATTGGACAAAACTATGGGATGACTTCCTTGCTGAGGCATCGCGGTTCGATGGCCGAAAGCTCACTGCTATTTTTGGTAGTCCTGATCCGATTCACCCACCGCCCCTAGATCCAAATAATATGAACCTACGTAATATAAAACTGATCGGGGAATTCCTACGACGATATCATCATAGACTCGCTCATCAAATAGCAATCTTCGGTGTACCAAGTCCAACATCTGAACGTCTCACTCTTCAAAATATTCCTGAAGATATTGCTGATTTAGCTGGATTAGTTGCTCGGAGTCATGGTATGCCCCTTCGCCAATGCATTAATTACCTTAATGAAAAATACAAAAATAAATGTGAACACCGAGGGATTCACACCGTGTTTATCATGGCTTTGCTCCGCGTGGCAGACTATCTACACATAAACGCTGAGCGAGCTCCTAAACAAGTATTCAAAATTACAACTCTTAGAAGCCCACTATCCAAAGGCCACTATAATCTACATAACGCAATTAGAGATGTACGTTTTACACATCCGGATCCCGAAACCATCGATGTTAATGCTATACCTTCTGATGTTGATACTTTTCTTAGAACCAGAAAGCTCCTTGATGACATTCAATTTGAACTTGACTCCACTTGGGCAATACTCGGAGAAATTTATGGACGTATGACAAGTAACAAACTTAATTTGTTGGGCTTAAAATTTAGACGAATATGTTCAAATCTTGATGACATCGACACCTTTGCCAAAACTGTAAACTATATACCCTGTAAGGCTGCCTTTGACTCAGCAGGGGCTGATCTGCTTAAATTATTAATAAAACCACTCTATGGCGACAATCCCTCGTTTGGTATCCGCGAATTAATACAAAATTCCGTTGATGCCGTACGTGAAAGATGGGAATATGAAAAACGCCATAACCTAAAAATTTACGATTTTTCTGACCATGATGTAGATGTTATTCTATCTCTTAACGAGGACGAAAACGGCGATTTATGGTTTACCATTTCCGACAAAGGGATTGGCATGACATCAGATACTTTACGAAACTATTTCCTTCTCGCAGGCGCATCCTTTCGTAATAGTGATACTTGGAAAAAAGAATTCACTAATAACCAGGGTAGGTCTCGTGTTTTCAGATCAGGTCGATTCGGCATTGGTGTCCTTGCCGCACTTCTAATTGGTGATGAAATCGAAGTCATTACTCGGCATGTTTCTGCAAATCCAGATGAGGCTATTCAATTTACATCTACACTTGATGCAGAATCTGTCGAGTTACACAGGACCTCAGGCTATGTAGGTACATCAATAAGAATAAAGGTACACAAAGAAATTTCATTAAAATATTATTTTTTCATCTTGGAAATAGATAAATTAGTACACGAAGATTCTTTTAATAATGAGAATAATACATGGCATTATTTAATAGATTGGTATTCTTGTGAAAAACCTTCTCTGAAATGTTTTATTAAAGGTAAACATGCTCCTTCTCGTTTCATGCTGCCATCTCCGAATTTCAAACTACCGCCAGAGTGGAGGGTGTTCAAAACAGAAGAATTCCCGGCAGTTTACTGGTCGTATATAGCAAGTTCCCCCTCGCTGTCTTGCAATGGTCTTACGATAGAGACAAAGAACGATAGATCATTCTACAATTACACACATGGCCATCAAAGTTACATATATGATGATTCTTTCATAGCAGGTTCTTATTTTGAAAAGCCAGCAATTTCAGTTTTTGATCCTGATGCAAGATTGCCCCTTAGCCTCGATCGAACACACCTTATGGAAGACTTGCCTTTTTCTGATAAACTCAAGTATGAGATTATTAAGGACTTTCTTGCATATATTCTTATTGCTGGTCCATCTGCTCATATGTCTACAAAAAAAGGGTTGGTGGCCTTTCAAAGGTTAAAATATGCAGGTGGTGGGAATTGTAGACAAGAATTTTCAGGGAAAGTAATGCTTGATGATTTGTTTTCGACTTTAGATGGATTCTCCTTTGCATTCTCTCAGAACGTTGATAGTCTTAATATGGATTCATGTATTCTCGTTTCGAATATGCATTATGGGGACAATACTGCGCTGGTGCCAATAGTTAATTCTACTTTGTTTTTCCTCATTAGTAGTCCAGGACTTATATCTCCTCCAAGATTGGCTTTTACTAGATTTACTTTGAATGCAGTCAACGTTGCATCAACGCCCGATGGTGCATATGGTATTTGGCCAAGTGTCCGCGGAGCGCGCATTGTATTGCCCCTAAAAGAAGTAACTCAAATGAGGAAGCCACGTAATCTTAAAAAAACTGTCAGATCTAAAATATTAATAGAAGATAGAGTTGGCAAATGGGCACTTTGTAGTCTTGGTGAATGCTCAGAGCCTTCTATGGATCTTATGCGTATCTACAAATCCTTGTCACAGAAGAATCCTGATGATAAGGTGAATTATGGGCAAAGCGCAGCAGAATGGTATTTTCATCCTTTTACCCAAGTCCCAATTCAGGAAATCGAGCAGCCAATACCGAAGGCATGGCGTGAAATAATCCGTGAAACTATCATTCCATATGATCCTGATGAACGTCGAAAAAAACTATCGTATGCTTTTGAGGAACTTTCTCCCTATATTGAAGCCCATGAAGAATTACTCCGCAGAAAGAAAAAAGATAAGAGAAAATAACTCTTCTATTTGTGGTAATTTCTCTTACAACAATAATTATCCAACCTCCGGTAAACATTGCCTATCTTTTTTATCTTAGCAGTTTTCGCTCTTTCGGCGAAAATATCTGAAATCAAATATAGCCTAACCCGGCGGAATGTCAATCGTTATTTACGGTTACGTGGGACTCATCGATTTTAATATATAAAGCCCCGGCGGTTATAAGGGCTCCCATGAAGATGAAGGAATAACTCAGTGAAATATCCGCAACAAAACCTATCAGCAATCCCATAATTGCGACATAAAAACCGGAGATGACATTTATTAAAGACAGAACCGTAGCTCTGTTCTTGCTTTCGATGTGCCTGTTCAAATAATCCAGGAATATCGGTTTTTGAATGTGCATCGAGCCGAGTGCAAAAACCACCAGAATAATCGATAATATCGAATGAGAGATAACGGCTAACAGAAAATAAAATATCCCCGGCAATAAAACAGCTAACATTACTCCCTTTGTTACGCCGAATACCTTCTCGAATAGATACGCATATTTACTCGTGAAAAATCCCACCAGGGAGGCGATTGCTAAAGTGACGCCGAAGAAATAACCGCTCACATTCGCTTTGACAAAGTACGGCGGATAAAAATTCAAAAGGTAATTGATAAACGGCGTCGCTAAAAGAGACAGCAATATGATTCTTCTTAACGAACGATTCGTTTTTATCAGATTTACGCCGTCTTTCAAAAGCTTCAGCGAGCTGTCTTTGGAATGACTGTATTCCAGTGAAGGTTCTTTGAGCAAGAAGCCTGCCAGAAAAGATAAGAATACGAAAAAGGCGGTAAGAATAATAGCGAGAATGAAATTCGAGAGTTCCAGATTTGCGGTTAGAAAACCGCCGATGATTGAGCCGATCATAGTTGCAGCCAGTGCGAATGAGCCGTTCAAGCCTGCTACTTTTTGCATGTCCTGCTGTCTGTTTTGTACCTTGAGCGTATCGTACATCATCGCCTCGAAACAACCGGAGAGAAATGAAAAACCTATTCCCGCAATTACACAAACAATCACGAAGAGCAGATAGCTATCGGCGAAAATAAAAATGAATTCTCCGAGAAACTGCAGTAACAGAGCGATAATTATCGAAAACTTCCTCCCGATTTTGTCGGCAATTATGCCGGTGGGCACTTCGGCCAGTGCCTGAACGCCGACGATGATACCCCAAAGAGAATTAATCTGGAGGTAATTCAATCCTCTGGTCTGAAGGTAAAGAGTAATCACCTGGTGATAAAAATACAGCGACGAAAGAAATCTTATGATATGAAGTATTTTGATGTTATCGATTTTTCTTGTCAATATTTATCGCTTTTCAAAAAGTTCACAATTTTTTTCAATCTGCATCGAACAGCAGGTGCAGATTGTTTGTTCCCGCGTTCGCGGTAAGAGCATTGTTGGCCGTTATTTATTCCTTTACTGCGTTCCCGTCGATATTAATTTTGCTCAACTGCCTGGAAAAATCCAGGAATACGATAGTTGTTTCGCCAATCTTCACAATACCATCGGGATTCTTCAAACCTTTGGAGGCATCGGGAAAGTACTTTTCAAGCACGTCAACAGAAACAATGGGAATGCCGTTGTGCGTTTCGATAAGCAGAACGTTTCCTTTGGCCTGCGGCAGAAACTCATCGTATTTCGTATTAAACGACCTGGGCACAGAAAGCCCACGTTCTTTCGCAATATGTGTAATGATTTGATAATATGGTGAATTGCCGATAACATAGGCCTGTGGCGAAATTGATGTCCCTCCCGCCGAATCGACGGGCAGTAGTGACTCATCCAGATCTCGGAAATATTTCCTTGTCTGCTCTTTCCACTGCTCCCACTGAAGTGACATAATCATTTCCTTCGGATCGTTACCTTTGTGATATGCAAAGCGATTGCCGGGAAGAATACGTGATTTAGGAGAATAATCCATGTAAATCGTTTTCGCCCCCGGGTCCAGCAGCATCCATTTTCCATCCACATACACTTCGAGAAAAACGTGTCCCGACCAGGACTCGAATTCCCGGCCCTTCTTGAAGTCCCAAATCCATGGGACATCCATCGTTTTTACCCATATCACAGGGATACCGGCACCTTTGAGAAGAACGCCACAGACGATGCCCTGGTCCGCGCATCCGCCATAAGTCTTTTCTTTGATCGCTTGATCGTAGTTACGCCAGGAATAAGCCCTGTCGGGGTCGTATTTGAAATTGCTGTCCATCCAGCTCAGCACGTTCCGTATG